>Ga0247608_10000074_pt1 | contig 191699 bp, 175 predicted proteins | sample 176DNAGHGlowgp2_FD_193490 | JGI IMG/M metagenome (GOLD analysis project Ga0247608, IMG submission 193490) | Sheep rumen microbial communities from Palmerston North, Manawatu-Wanganui, New Zealand - 1766 DNA GHGlow gp2 | ecosystem: Host-associated > Mammals > Digestive system > Stomach > Rumen... | reverse complement strand
CGACGGGTAGATGAAGATGTCGGTGTAGCCCTCGTGCTCGGAGATGTCCCCGTAGAAGGTGGCGACGCTCTCAAGGGTGCGGCAGGTAGTAGTCCCGACGGCTATAACACGTCCTCCTGCGGCTTTGGTCTCGTTTATGAGGTCAGCAGTCTCCTTCGGGAGGTAGTAATGCTCGCTGTGCATTTTGTGGTTCAGGACGTTGTCCTCCTTGACGGGGCGGAACGTTCCGAGACCGACGTGAAGCGTCACAAAAGCAGTCTTTATGCCGCGTTTGCGCAGGTCATCGAGCATATCCTCTGTGAAGTGAAGTCCCGCTGTCGGAGCCGCCGCCGAGCCGAGTTCATGCGAGTATACCGTCTGATAGCGCTCCTTGTTCTCGAGTTTTTCCTTTATGTACGGGGGGAGCGGCATCTGTCCGACGTCTTCAAGGGCGGTGAAGAAGTTGCCCTCGCACTCGAACTGTACAATGCGGTTGCCGTCGTCCTTGACTTCGACGACCTCGGCAACGAGACGTCCTCCGCCGAAGCTGAACCTTGTGCCGACCTTCGCCTTTTTTCCGGGGCGGCAGATTATCTCCCACAGCTTGTCGCCCTTCTGCTCGAGAAGCAGGAACTCGATGAACGTGCCGTTGTCTATCTTCTCGCCGTAGAGTCTCGCGGGGATAACTCGCGAGTCATTCATGACGAGCAGGTCACCTTCTTTGAGGTGGTCGCATAAATTATAGAAGTGGTCGTGAGTTATCGCGCCCGTGGAACGGTCAACGCACATCATCCGCGAGGCATTGCGCGGCTCGATAGGGGTCTGCGCGATGAGCTCTTCGGGGAGGTCGTAGTAAAAATCCGATTTCAGTAATTCCATTCAATTACTCCTTTATTTTGAGGCTGCGGAGGTACTGCTTGTGCTCGTCCGTGACGCGGAAGCTCTCCGCCGCTTTCTGTATAGTCTTGTTATGTGTCCATATATCGAGGCGTTTCTGCTCGATATACGGGAGGATATCGTCATAATTCTTGGCGAGTGCTGTCGCGAAGTACCACGCACGCATCATGTTGATGTAGTATTCGTCGGAGACTATCGCGGCAACTCTGTCAGCGTATTCTGACTTGAAGTCCTCGCCGAGGAAGTATCTCATAAGTGCCCCGACTGCGAATCTGACGGTATATGTATGCTCGGAAGCGAGCCATTTGTCGATATACGGCAGCAATTCGCTGTTGTGCTTGGCGAACACCTTCGGCGAGAGCTGGTCGCAGGTCGCCCAGTTGTCAACATAGGGGAGGAATGTCTCTGTAAGCTCCATACAGCGTGAGAAGTCCTTCTCCTCTGAGATAATGAACGAGTGGAGCTGGTCTTCCTCGAAGTATCTGTGCGGTAAAATAGCAAGAAAGTCTCCGATGTCCTCACGCTTCTTCAATTCTTTCGCGAATTTTCGCAGGTCAGGCGTCCTCACACCGATGAAACGGTCAGCGCTGAGATTAGGTATGGTTTTCTGCGTGAATACTGCAAATTCCTCGTCACGTAACCGTGTCAGGGCAGCATTGATGTATTCTGATACGCTCATATCGGACGTCCTTTCAAATTTTTCTTGCAAAATTTGCGAAAACTGTTGACAACGCGCCTGTAAAGTGCTATTATGTAAACAAGGTAGAGGTGCGGCTGCGATGAGTAAGCGCGCGGAGGACGACCCGTCCGATGAAGCACGTTGAAAGGCAAGGCTGCCGAAGAGCGGTATTTGGTACATTCCGTTCTGGCTGTATATCGAACAGGTCTACAGCTGTCATCATGTGTTTGATGGAGAGCTATCGCATAACTTACTTGCTATGCTAACATTTCTATTATAACTCATGATTGACCGGTTTGCAACCGGTTTTCTTATTTTTGTGAAAAATTTTTTAAAGGAGTCATCATTATGAAACAGTACAACGTTGGAATTATCGGTGCTACGGGCATGGTCGGACAGCGCTTCGCAACGCTGCTCGAAAATCACCCGTGGTTCAATGTCAAGGTGCTTGCCGCTTCTCCGAGAAGCGCAGGTCAGACGTATGAGCAGGCAGCAGGCAGCCGCTGGAAGATGGCAGTTCCCATGCCCGCAGCAATGAAGGACATGGTTCTTCTCGACGCTACATCTGATATCGAGAAGATAGCATCCATGGTAGATTTCTGCTTCTGCGCAGTAGATATGAAAAAAGATGAAATAAAGGCTCTCGAGGAGAAGTACGCTAAAGCTGAGTGCCCGATAGTATCGAATAACTCCGCTCATCGTTTCACTCCCGACGTTCCCATGGTAGTGCCCGAGATAAACCCCGAGCACATCGAGATAATCAAGGCTCAGCGCGAGCGTCTCGGCACAAAGAGAGGCTTCATCGCTGTCAAGTCCAACTGCTCGATTCAGAGCTATGTTCCCGCACTCCACCCGCTGAGAAAGTTCGGTCTGAAGAACGTGCTCGCGTGCACATATCAGGCTATCTCGGGCGCAGGCAAGAACTTCGAGACATGGCCTGAAATGGTCGACAACCTCATCCCGTACATCGGCGGCGAGGAGGAGAAGTCCGAGCAGGAGCCGCTCAAGGTTTGGGGCGAGATAAAGGGCAATGAGATTGTCAAGGCTACGACGCCCAACATCACGACACAGTGCCTCCGCGTGCCTGTTTCCGACGGTCACACGGCTGCTGTATTCGTAAGCTTCGAGAACAAGCCCTCCAAGGAGGAGATACTCAAGCTGTGGGCTGACTTCAAGGGCGTACCGCAGGAGCTCGAGCTTCCGAGCGCTCCCAAGCAGTTCATCCACTACTTCGAGGAGAACGACCGTCCGCAGGCTAAGCTCGACCGCAACATCGAGGGCGGCATGGCAGTTTCTACGGGACGTCTCCGCGAGGATACGCAGTACGATTACAAGTTCGTATGCCTCTCCCACAACACTCTCCGCGGTGCAGCAGGCGGCGGCGTTCTGCTCGCTGAGCTCCTCGCTGCAAAGGGCTATTTTGACTAATTCGTAATTATATCTGAAAGGAAGATATCTTATGAAGAACACAGTATTTACAGGCGCTGCTGTTGCTATAATCACTCCGATGAACGCTGACGGCTCTATCAACTACGACGAGCTCGGACGCGTTATCGACGACCAGATAGCCAACGGCACAGACGCAATTGTTATATGCGGTACTACAGGCGAATCCGCCACTATGACCGACGACGAGCACCGCGACTGCATCAAGTTCGCAGTAAAGCACACAGCGGGCAGAGTTCCCGTTATCGCGGGTGCGGGCAGCAATGATACTCACTATGCTGTTGAGCTCTCCAAGGAGGCTGAGGCTGCGGGTGCAGACGCTCTGCTCCACGTGACTCCCTACTACAACAAGGCTACTCAGAAGGGGCTTATTGCACACTTCACAGCTATTGCTGACGCTGTAAATATCCCGATAATCCTCTACAACGTTCCCAGCAGAACAGGCTGCGGATTCGACGTTGCGACCGTCAAGGAGCTCGCGAAGCACAGAAATATCGCGGCTATCAAGGAAGCAAGCGGCAATATCAGCTTCGTTGCAAAGCTTGCGGCTGAGTGCGGCAATGACATCGACATCTACAGCGGCAACGACGATATGGTAGTGCCCGTTATGTCGCTCGGCGGAAAGGGCGTTATTTCGGTAGCTTCTCACGTTATACCCAAGGAAATGCACGATATGGTACAGCTCTGCCTCGACAATAACTTCGAGGAGGCTATGAAGCTCCAGCTCAAGTACCTCGACATCATCAACGACCTGTTCATCGAGGTTAACCCCATTCCTGTAAAGGAAGCTATGAATATGCTCGGCTGGAACGCTGGTCCCTGCCGTCTGCCCCTCTGCGAGATGACCGACGAGCACAGAGCAAAGCTCCGCGCTACACTCGCAAAGCATGGCCTTATCAAGTAAAATAGGCGGTAAAACCGCAAGGAAGTGAATTTATGACTAATATTGCAATATGCGGCGCTAACGGCAAAATGGGCAAGAACGTCTACAACTGTATCGCCGACCGCGACGACTGCAAGGTCGTTGCAGGTATAGACATCTATACCAAGGAGTATGCTGACTTCCCGATAGTTGCAACTCCCGCTGAGCTCCCCGTGAAGCCTGACGTAATCATCGACTTTTCTAATCCCGCTTCACTCGACGGGCTCCTTACATACTGCCTCTCGACAGGCACGCCTATCGTTATAGCTTCTACCGGCTACAGCGACGAGCAGATAGCTCAGATAAAGTCTGCGGCGGAGCAGATACCCGTGTTCTTCACGTTCAATATGTCCGTGGGAATCAATCTGCTCGTGAATCTCGCAAGAAAGGCTGCCGATGTGCTCGGCGACCGCTTCGATATTGAGATAGTCGAGAAGCACCACAACCAGAAGCTCGACGCTCCGAGCGGCACGGCAATCATGCTCGCTAACGCTATAAACGAGGAGTTCAACAACTCCAAGCAGTACGTATACGACCGCCACTCTCGCCGTCAGAAGCGCGAGAAGTCCGAGATAGGTATGCACTCTATCCGCGGAGGCACTATCGTCGGCGAGCACGACGTAATCTTCGCTGGCAATGACGAGGTCATCACGCTCTCACACTCTGCCGCATCGAAAATGGTGTTCGCGGAGGGCTCTGTAAAGGCGGCTGTTTACCTCAAGGACCAGCCCGCAGGTCTGTACGATATGCAGATGCTCTTAAAGGACTGATATGCTCTCGGACATCTAAGTCCCGCATTTCACTCCAAGCCCCGCAGATTCGCTCGGGGCAGATATTCAAAAGCTGATTGCTTTCTGTCAATGGCGACAGGGAGTAAATATATTTTCAAAGGAGAATTCATCAATGAGCAAAGTTAGAATTGGTATCGCAGGCTATGGCAACCTCGGTAAGGGCGTTGAGCTTGCTATCAGACAGAACGACGACATGGAGCTCGCAGGCATTTTCACTCGCCGCGACCCGTCCGCACTCAAGCCCCTTACGGCAGGAGTTCCCGTATTCAGCATCAATGACATCCAGTCCAAGCAGAACGACATCGACGTTCTCATAATCTGCGGAGGAAGCGCTACAGACCTCCCGAAGCAGACTCCCGAGCTCGCTAAGTATTTCAACGTTATCGACAGCTTTGACACTCACGCCCGCATTCCCGAGCACTTTGCAAACGTAGACAAGGTCGCAAAGGAGAACGGTCACCTCGCGTTCATCTCACTCGGCTGGGATCCGGGTCTGTTCTCGCTCAACCGCCTCTACGCTGAGTCCATACTCCCCAACGGCAAGAGCTACACATTCTGGGGCAAGGGCGTATCGCAGGGTCACTCCGACGCTATCCGCCGTGTTGAGGGCGTAAAGCGCGGTATTCAGTACACTGTACCGATTGAGTCCGCTATGGAAGCAGTAAGAAGCGGAAGCCAGCCCGAGCTCACAACCCGTCAGAAGCATCTCCGCGAGTGCTGGATAGTTCCCGAGGAGGGTGCTGACCTCGCTAAGATTGAGCACGATATCAAGACGATGAAGAACTACTTCGACGAGTACGATACAACTGTAAACTTCATCAGCGAGGAGGAGTTCGACGCCAAGCACAACAAGATGCCTCACGGCGGCTTCGTAATGAGAAGCGGTCTCACAGGCGACGGCGAGCAGACTCACCAGATGATAGAGTATTCGCTCAAGCTCGGCTCTAACCCTGAGTTCACTGCAAGCGTGCTTATCTGCTACGCAAGAGCAATGGCTCGCCTCAGAGCAGAGGGCGCTACAGGCTGCAAGACAGCATTCGATATCGCTCCCGCTTACCTTTCGCCTCTCTCGGGCGAGGAGCTCAGAGCAAAGATGCTTTGATTTAAGTTTGTAAATGTATATAATAGCTCCTTTCGGCGGATAATAACGCTGAAAGGAGTTGTTTTTATGGTTGAACGAGACACTGTACGCCTGCTTCGCGAGTGCGATTCGGGCATAAAAATGGGCATCACCGCTATCGACGAGGTCATAGGACACGTCAAGGGGGCAGGCTTGAAGAACGCGCTCAGTGACAGCAAGCACGAGAGCGAGCGGCTGCAAACTGACCTGCAGCGTGTACTGCACGACTACCATGACGAGGGCAAGGACCCGAATCCAATGGTGCAGGGAATGTCTTGGGTCAAGACGAACTGGGAAATGCTCATCGACGGCACCGACAGCAAGATAGCCGAGCTCATGGTCGACGGCTGCAATATGGGGATAAAGTCCCTGAGCCGCTATATGAACCAGTACAAGGCGGCTGATGAGCGCTCCAAGGACATCGCCAAGCGGCTGATAAGCTCCGAGGAGAAGCTCTCTACCGATATGCGGCAGTATCTGTAAATGAAAAGGGCAGTCAAGCGGAAATACCCGATGACTGCCCTTATTCTTATAATTTGTCGTGGAAGGTACGCGAGATAACGTCGTCCTGCTGTTCCTTGGTGAGCTTTACGAAGTTGACCGCATAGCCCGATACCCTGACGGTGAGCTGAGGGTACTTCTCTGGGTGAGCCTGCGCGTCGAGCAGGGTCTCACGCGTGAAAACGTTGACATTGAGGTGATGACCGCCCTTTTTCACGTAGCCGTCAAGCAGCTCTATGAGGTTGTCTACCTGTTTATCGTTAGCCATAATATTTCCTCCTTTATTCGTTGTCGACGGCGTCCTCGGTCGGCTGACAACACGCGCCTTTGACTCCGCAAATGTCTGTGCTTTTCACAGTGTTGACCTTCAGTCCGTCTCCGTTGTCGTCGTAAGTTACGTTTATGTGACCGCTTCCCTGAGAAAACAGCTTGTCTATGAGCTCTGCGAGCTCCTCGGGACTCCTGTTCTCGGGGGCTAAGATGTCATTATTCATTGTCAGCCTCCGCCGCGAGCCTGTCGAGGTCGAGGTCGCCCGCGAAAACCTGCATATCCTTACCGAGAGCGTCGGGGATTATCGAGAACGTGTTGGATATACCGTCCTGAGCGTTGCGGAAGGGGAGCTTTGCAACGGACGAGAGCGAAGCTACAGCTCCGTGAGTATCTCTGCCGTGCATAGGGTTAGCTCCTGGAGCGAGCGGCACGCCCTGCTTGCGCCCGTCGGGAGTATTGCCTGTCTTCTTGCCGTATACGACGTTCGATGTGATAGTGAGAATCGACATCGTCGGAACGCTATCGCGGTATGTGTGGTGCTTCCTGATGCAGTCCATGAAGTAGCGGACGAGCGTGCAGGCTATCTGGTCGACGCGGTCGTCGTTGTTGCCGTACTTGGGGAAGTCTCCCTCAATCTCGTAGTCAACGACCACATTCTTAGCTACGTCAATGACGTTGCCTGCCTTGTCCTTTATCTCGATATCCTTGCGGATAGCCTTTACCTTTGCGTACTTGATAGCCGAGAGCGAATCAGCAACTACCGACAGACCTGCAATACCCGTCGCAAAATAGCGCTTGACGTCGCGGTCATGAAGAGCCATTTGCAGTCTCTCGTAGCTGTACTTATCGTGCATATAGTGGATGACGTTGAGGGTGTTTACGTACAGTCCCGCGAGCCACTCCATCATATCCTTGTACTTTGCCCATACATCGTCAAAGTCGAGGTAATCGCCTTCAACAGGGCGGAACTTGGGTCCGACCTGAATGCCGAGACGCTCGTCCACGCCGCCGTTTATCGCGTAGAGCAGGCACTTTGCAAGGTTTGCTCTCGCTCCGAAGAACTGCATCTCCTTGCCGACTACCATTGATGATACACAGCACGCGATAGCGTAGTCGTCGCCGTGTATCTCACGCATCATGTCGTCGTTCTCGTACTGGATAGACGAGGTCTTTATCGACATCTTCGCACAGTAGACCTTGAAATTGCGGGGGAGTTTCGTCGACCATAGCACCGTCATATTCGGCTCGGGAGCTGTGCCGAGGTTATCGAGGGTGTGCAGATAGCGGAAGCTGTTCTTTGTTACGAGGTGGTGACCGTCGACGAGAATACCGCCGATTGACTCGGTTATCCATGTCGGGTCGCCCGAGAAAAGCTCGTTATACTCGGGAGTGCGCGCGAACTTGACGATGCGGAGCTTCATGATGAAGTGGTCGATGAGCTCCTGAGCCTGTTCTTCGGTGATGAGCCCGCGTTCGAGGTCACGCTGGATATAGATATCGAGGAATGTGGATGTGCGTCCGAGGGACATAGCCGCGCCGTTCTGCTCCTTGACTGCGGCAAGGTAGCCGAAGTACAGCCACTGTACAGCTTCCTTGGCGTTGGCGGCGGGCTTGGAGATATCGAAGCCGTATATCTCACCGAGCTTCTTGAGGTCCTCGAGAGCGCGGACCTGCTCGGCAAGCTCCTCACGGAGACGGATATTCCTCGAGGTCATTCTCGCGAGTGCTGTATCTATCTGATGCTTTTTGTCCTTGATGAGGATATCAACGCCGTAGAGCGCAACACGCCTGTAGTCGCCGATTATACGACCTCTGCCGTATGCGTCGGGGAGACCTGTCAGTATCGCGGAGTGGCGCGCAAGTCTCATCTCGGGAGTATATGCGTCAAAAACGCCCTGATTGTGGGTCTTGCGGTACTTGGTGAATATCTCTACGACCTCAGGGTCTACCTCATAGCCGTACTCCTTGCACGCCTGCTGAGCCATACGAATGCCGCCAAATGGCTGTAACGCGCGCTTCAAGGGCTTGTCCGTCTGGAGACCGACTATCTGTTCGAGGTCCTTGTCAATATAGCCTGCGCCGTGGGAGGTAATGGTCGAGATTATTTTAGTGTCCATGTCGAGGACTCCGCCCGCCTCGCGCTCCTGACGCGAGAGCTCCATGACCTCGTCCCAGAGCTTCTTTGTAGCCTCTGTGGGAGGGGCGAGAAAGCTGTCATCGCCGTCGTAGGGAGTGTAGTTGTGCTTAATGAAATTCCTTACGTTTATGGAGGTATTGCACCATCTTTCCTCGGTGAAGCCCTCCCATTCCTTGGGAAATTCCTTCAGATATTCAAACATACATCAAGACTCCTTTTTATTACTTGCTGATTTTTCGGTTTTGACGAGCTGTTTCTCTTTCTTTTTTGTTCTTTTTTCTTTTATTTTTGTCTTTTTTTCTGTTTCAGATACAGGCGGAGCAATACCAAGCTTTCGCTCCCTCGCCTCAAGTACGTCGAACGACAGCTTGTACACGGTCGCCGCAAGCGGTACTCCTACGAGCATACCAACGATGCCGAACAGTCCGCCGCCGACAGTAACTGCCGCGAGCACCCATATGCCAGGCAGTCCGATAGAATCGCCGACTACCTTCGGGTATATGATGTTGCCTTCGAACTGCTGTAGAATAATGAGGAAGATAATGAATATCAGAGCTTGCATTGGGTTCTCCGTCATGATGATGAACGCGCTTATGCCCGCTCCGAGGAAGGCTCCTACAATGGGGATAAGGGCGGTTACTCCGACGAGCGCACCGCTCATAGCCGCGTAGGGGAGCTTTAGTATCGTCATGCCGATGAAGCACAGCGAGCCGAGGATTATTGCCTCGATGAACTGACCAACGAAGAAGTTGCGGAAGGATTCGTGAGCCGTTTTGCATACACGGTTGATTATCCTGTTGAATTTTTCGCTGAAATATGCAGCCTGTATGCGGTTCACATCAGCGAGTATCTTGTCCTTGCGCAGTAGCAGATATATCGCGAAGATAAAGGCTATGATGTAGTTTGTGACAGTACCCGTTATCGCGCTGACGATGCCGAATGCCGAGCTTAGTATACCGAGCACGCCGTTCTGTACGAAGTCAGACACGTTCTGAGTGATGGACGCCCAGTCGAGCTCCTTGAAGTCGAATTCATTGAAGATGTCGGTCGCCTGCTTCTGGAGCTCGGGGTACTCGCTGAGCTTTTTCAGTATGAAGACCTTGCAGTCGTTGAACATCGGCGGCACTTTCATGGTTATGAGCTTGACCGCGTTGATTATCTCAGGTACGATTATATTCAGTACGAGAGCGAGTATCGCGACTGCGCTTAGTATCGAAAGCACAAGGCATACAGGCCGCCGTGTGACCTTGATGAATTTTTTTTCGCTTTTGGGGAAGTATTTCGACTCATACCAGCGCATGATGATATTGATGATGTACGCGATGACGGCTCCGAGAGCGAGAGGGTAGAGCGACTTTGCTCCGATTGACAGGAGTTTGCCGAAAAACGAGAAATTCTTTATTATCAGACACGATATGATAGCTATCACTGCGATAGAAACATACCGCTTTAGGTACTTTTTATCCATTTCAATGAAGCGGCATCAGCCGCGCCTCCTGATGATTCTATAAGAATATTATACATCAGTTGAGTGATTATGTCACGCGATTAATTGTTAATTTTTTGTGAACGACTTTTACAGATTTTACTTGACCGTTTTTGCTTGCCGTGATATAATAGATATCAGAATGAGGTGATGCTTTTGAACAGCAATAATTTCGCATATCCACGCACTTTATACTCCATTGGCCACGTAATAGTTGACAGCAGCTTCCATACCCAGAGCGGCAGTGAAGCCTTCTTCAGCTATTTCGGCAACAATGTTACATATTCTATCAAACGTACTGTTGACGAGGCGGATTTTCCGCGCCTCGAGGACTGCCTCGCAAAGGCTGAGGCGGGGACAGTCCAGCGCACCGTTATCCGCATGACAGGCGTGAACGGACTTCTGCGCTGGGTGCTCGCCTCCGTTAAGCTCATCGACGAGACAGGCGAGGAGCCGCTCTATTCGATTGAGCTCAGCGACGTATTCTCTCTCGACGGCATTTCCCGCTCCCGCGAGAAGGCGCTGAGCGAGTACAGATATATCCTCAGCCTGACCTCCGACCTCGCGTTCGAGTACAGCTTTGAGACTCGCCATATCCGCATTTATATGTTCGACTGCTGCCGCGAGATAGTGCTCGCGGACGATGAGCTCGAGCACTGGCAGGCCGAAGCTGTCGAGCACGGCTGGGTGCTCTCGCGCTATATCGAGACCTTCAATACCCTGTGCCGCGATATCAAGAACGGCGTCTACCGCTTCGATTACGAGCTCGAGTCGTCGATACTGACGAACGGAAGAAGCCGCGAGATGTGCCTTTTCCGCGGTATCACGCGGTACGACGCTCCCGATTCGCGCAAGGTCAACGGTATAATATCTGTGATAAACTCCCGTCAGAAGACGAAGGAGACAAATCTCGCCATCGAGGCGAATAAGGACTCGCTTTCGGGACTGCTCAACAAGCGAACGGTCACGATGTTCGCGAAGAATATCATCACCTCAAAGCCGAATCACAGCGTTAATCTCGTCATACTCGATATCGACAACTTTACCGATATCAACTCGGGCTACGGTCACCTCTTCGGCGACGAGGTCATATATACCGCGGCAAACATAATAAAGCGGCAGATAGGCATCCGCGGCATTGCGGGACGCATCAGCGGCGGAGGCTTCCTGATAGTGCTCGAGAATACGCGCGACGAGGAGGACCTCCGCGGCGTACTGCGAGCGATAAGAACCAATATCGAGCTTGCCTTTGGTGACCGTTTCGAGAGCTTCCGCGTGACGTGCTCCATGGGCGTATCGACCTATCCGTCGGACAGCTCCGACTACGACGAGCTCTTCATGCAGGCGGACAAAGCCCTGTATATCGCGCAGGAGAAGGGTCAGAACCGCTATGTCATCTACGATATCGAGAAGCACGGTCCCGTCGAGAAGGATGTTGACAAGAAGATAGTATATCTCAGCTCGCAGAAGGACACCTCCGAAAAGCTCGCCTTTGCAGCAGGACTTGCCGAGAGCCTCGTTTTCGGCAGAGTTCCTGATATATCAGTTCTTCTCGAACAGATACGCTCGGCGTTCGACCTCGACGACATCTGCGTATACACGGGTAACAATATGGACCTGATACTCAGCTGCTCGAACGCCTCGTCGAAAAACGCGGCATATCTGCTGAAAGGGGAGTACACCTCCCATTTCTCGGGAGACGGGCTGTTCGCGATAGACAACGTCAACGAGCTCGAGGGACGCGAGGATGATGCGTTCCGTCAGCTCACCGAGGAGAACATCGGCGGCGCTATGCAGTACCTAATGACGGACGAGAGCCTCATAAAGGGCATGGTGTCGTTCTGCTACGTCGGGAGGTTCAAGAAGTGGTCGGTCTCGGACATGAACTACTTCGCCGTCCTCGGCAGGCTGATAACGTCGATACTGAAAAAGCAGGCGTTCATATAACAAATAAAGGAGTACCATTTGGTACTCCTTATCTTTTATCCGAACATCTTAGCAAATACCTCGGGGAAGCCATAGCACAGCGTACACATTATTGCGGACGCGAGGCAGAGTCCGAGGAATATCGCGGGCACGCTTTTCTTCAGCGGTATGCGGCGCAGTACAGCTATCAGCGAGCCTGTCCACGCGCCTGTGCCGGGGAGCGGTATGCCTACGAAAAAGAGCAGGAAGAAGAACTCTCCGCGCTCCATTTTCTCGCTCTTGTTGAGAGCCTTCTTCTCGAGAAAGTTGACAAACGGACACAGAACAGGTATCTCATGCTTCTTTATGAATTCAAATATCTTGTCGATGAACAGCAGTATGAACGGTATCGGTATGATATTGCCTATCATGCAGACCCATATAGCCTTCCACAGCTCGAGATTGAGCAGACGTGCGGCGATTATGCCTCCGCGGAGCTCAACTATCGGAAAAAGCGACACAACGAGCGGTATCAGCCACTCGGGTATGCCGTGCTCGGCGAGCCATGCGGTCATAGTCTCGGTAATTTCTCTCATTTTGATTATCCTTTCCTTCAAACATCTTTTCTATTATCTCATATTTTGTCGAAATAGTCAAGCCTTTACAAAGAAAAACCTCTCCCGAAGCGGGAGAGGCGTTTTTTTATACAACAGGCTCGGGCTCTTTGTTTAGTATCTCCATGAACTCCTCGCCTGTGATAGTCTCCTTTTCGAGCAGGAAATGTGCGAGCTCGTGGAGCTTGTCGATATTGTCGCGGAGTATCTGCGCCGCCGTCTCGTGCGACGTCCTGACGATAGAGTTGACCTCCTCGTCTATGCGAGCGGCAGTCTCGGGCGAGCAGGCGAGTGCCGTGTCTCCGCCGAGGTACTGGTTCGTTACAGTCTCGAGCGCTATCATATCGAAGCTGTCGCTCATGCCGAAGCGTGTCACCATTGCGCGTGCGAGCTTTGTAGCCTGCTCTATGTCGTTGGAGGCGCCGCTCGTACAGCTGTTGAAGATGAGCTCCTCAGCCGAGCGTCCGCCCGTGAGTGTAGCGATACGCGCGAGAGCCTCCTCCTTCGTCATCAGGAACTTCTCGCCCTCGTCGACCTGCATGGTGTAGCCGAGCGCGCCGCTTGTACGCGGGATTATCGTTATCTTATGTACGGGAGCGGCGTCCTTCTGCTTTGCCGCAACAAGAGCGTGACCTATCTCGTGGTAGGCGATTATCTCCTTCTCCTTCTGCGAGATGACCGCATTCTTGCGCTGATAGCCCGCGATAACGACTTCTACACTCTCCTCGAGGTCGGACTGGTTGACGAGCTTTCTGCCGTTTCTGACGGCTCTCAGAGCCGCCTCATTGATGATATTGGCGAGCTCAGCGCCCGATGCACCTGCCGTAGCGCGTGCGATAGCGTTGTAGTCGATTTCTTCCTCGGTCTTGACCTTCTTCGCGTGAACCTTCAGAATAGCAACACGTCCTGCAAGGTCGGGGAGCTCCGCGGGAATGCGCCTGTCGAAGCGTCCGGGGCGGAGGAGGGCAGGGTCGAGCGACTCGGGACGGTTGGTCGCCGCGAGGATAACAACGCCCTTTTTGCCGTCGAAGCCGTCCATCTCAGTGAGAAGCTGATTCAGCGTCTGCTCGCGTTCGTCGTTGCCGCCGATGCTGCCGTCGCGCTTCTTGCCTATGGTATCAATCTCGTCGATGAACACGATACACGGAGCCTTGTCATTCGCCTGCTTGAAGAGGTCGCGCACCTTTGCCGCGCCCATGCCGACGAACATCTCCACGAACTCAGAGCCCGAAATCGAGAAAAACGGGACGTTAGCCTCGCCGGCGACTGCCTGAGCGAGCAGAGTCTTACCTGTACCGGGAGGTCCGACAAGGAGAGCACCCTTGGGGAGGTCAGCGCCAATCTCGGCGTATTTGTTCGGATTGTGCAGGAAGTCGACTATTTCCTCGAGAGCTTCTTTAGCCTCGTCCTGACCCGCAACGTCGTCGAAGGTCTTGCCAGTCTGAGCCTTGACGTAAATCTTCGCGTTGCTCTTGCCGAATGACATGGCGTTGCCGCCGAGATGCTTGGACATTCCTCTGATGAGGAGATTGCCTATGAGCATGAAGCCGACTATCGGCAGTACCCAGCTCACGAGGAAGCTGATAAGCAGACTGTTCTGCTGGTAGCTCTCATTGAATATTATCTCGCCGTGCTCATGGAGGCGGGACACGAGGTCGGGGTCGTCCATCTTATACGTAGAATAGCGCTTTTCGTTGCCCTCATCATCAACAACGACGAATCGTATCTCGTTGCTTTCTATCTTGACCTGTGTAACTCTTCCTTCATCGACCTGATTGAGGAAAAAGCTGTAATTCGTCTCCTTAGCCTGAGCCTTTGTAAGAGCAGGCTTGAGCAGAGCATTTATAACGAGCAGACCAATTACGGAAAAAGCAATGAAGCCTATTATCCGTTTGATATAGCCCTTATCGTCCTTCATTGAAACAACTCCTTTTCGCTGTTATGACAAAATTATAACATACTTTTCCGAAAAAAACAACAGGTAATATGTGATAAAAATGAAAAATAGATGAAAAAGCGTTTTATAAGAGGACAAAAAAAGGACTCTCTTGTTCGAGAGTCCCTAACTTTTGTACAAGTTTTTGTTTTTTAAGGTTTTTGCTGATTATGAAAAATAATTTCTGTAGCCGTCGCCGTAGAAGCTCAGGTAACCCTGAGTGAACGATTCAGGCTCATTGAAGTAAAGATCAACTGCATTCTTGACGCTCTCGGTAACGTAACATGAGTAAGTTCCGAGGTATACATAGCTCGAAGAGCCGCTGAACTGATAGGGCTGAGTAAGAACTGCTTCAATGGAGTTGGGGAATCTCGGGCTGTTCACACGATTCATGATTACCTCAACTACCTTAGCCTTGTCATACTCGCTTATCCAGTTGCATCCTGCTTCGTGAGCAACTGCGTTACATAAGATGATGTATTCAGCGTCAGTGATGGGGAGAGAAGGTGTCTCGTCAACTACTACCTCAACCTCGACCTCTGCTTCTGTGGGAGCTTCTGTGACTGCCTCTGTGACAGGCTCGGTCTCTTCTTCTTCCTCAGCAGCTTCGGTAGGAGCTTCTGTAGCGGGTTCAACGTAAACAGCTTCTGTTGTGGGAGCTTCTGTCTCGGGCTCTGTTACCTCAACGGTTTCCGTCTCAGCCTCTGTGATAGGCTCAGCAGGAGCGGGAGCGGGAGCAGGAGCGGGGGTCTCTTCTTCGTTCTTCTTGAAGAAGGATGCGGCTGAAGCAGTCGCAGACCCGATATTTACGTTTTTCTTAGCGGCGTTAGCCTTAGTGGTCGTATTGAACTTTCTGCTTGTTGTGGCGGTGGTTGTTCTGATAGAAGTTACTGCAGCTACATTTGCCAATTCTTCGCTTTTGACTTCGTAGATGTTTTCAACATCATGGCTCGGAGCGACTTGACTCACGATGGGTGCTGTTGCATACACACCGAAGAGTCCGCCAAAAATGCAAGTGGATACGCCTCCGACGATGATCGCTGCAACTTTAGCTTTTCTCATAAACTCTTCCTTTCCTCGAAAAGCATTTCGTTATTTTCGTCCGACCAGCGGACTGTGATAATACTACCATATTTGGCTCAAAATAGCAACACTTTTGAATTTTTTTCCATTTTAACTACAAAATAAGCTCTGATTTCATGTTGAATCAGAGCAAAATGTCACATATTAAATGAACGAAATATGAACGTAAGATTGAGTGGGTATGAACAAATCAAAATTGATAGCAACAAAATATTACAAAATCGTTACACTGATAGACTGTGTATCGAACTACAGTCTGTATATTTCACCCGTGAAACTACCATTAGTGACAAAATGGCGTATCGGTAGTTGTGCAAAGTGCTGCAAAATCTGCTGCTGATTTGTACGAATCGTATTTTGCAACATTGTGTCAATTGTTATCGCTATGTTACTATTTGGTTTACATTTGCTCATTTTTGCAAATAAAATGCAAAGCTGAAAAAAGGCTCGATTTTGTTCATAAAACAGGCTTTTTGACTAATTCATATTTCAAAAAGTCGGACGATAGTAATGATGCACATAGAGAGCCTGATATTGTCTGAATTTATGTTGAAATTCACGTAGTTTGTCCGATAATGCCGAAATATAGCCTTATATCGTTTTTATATATGCTTATTTAAGACATGAAAAAGGGCGTATCAATTACACGCCCCTCTTTATAATAGTATTCTGCTTTTTTTGCTGTAGTCTGACATCGTCTCCGTGAAATTCGAGGCAGGTGTACATAGTGTTCAGTCTCGAAGCGACACGGTCGTCATACCGCTCCGCTATCTTCTTGAAATCAAGATTCGTACTTATAATAGTAGGCTTGCCTCGGTTGAGACGCGTGTTTATTATATTATAAATAGTAGAGGTGTACATTTTGTTCTCGAATTCAGTGCCAAGGTCGTCGAGAATAAGAAGCTCGGCGTCCATGACAGTATCGTACATCTCCGTTTCCTTCTCGTAGCTGAAATCCTCTTTCTTTATCTTGTTCAGGATATTGATAGTGGAGTCGTAGAGCACGCTGTAGCCTTTTTTCAGGACTTCATTCGCTATCGCGAGTGAAAGATGTGTTTTGCCGAGTCCTGTTGCTCCGAACATCAGTATGCTTCCCGAAGATGGAGTGAAATTCTCCGCATATGTACGTGCAAAGTTGTAGATACGCTGCATAGTAGCGTAGTCATCGCCGCTGTAGTAGCTGAGGCTGAATGTATCGAACGACGAGAGTGTGAGCTGTGCGTTCTTGTTGAGCGATTCAGCCATGAGCTTGCCGCAGAGCTGTTTCATGCAGTCGCACATCGCCGCATTATAGCTTCCTGTATCGCTGCATTTCTTGCAGGTGAACTGCACATCGAGGTAGTCGGCAGGGTAGCCGTTTGCAACGAGCATTTTCCTGCAAAGCTCCTGCGCTCCGAGATTGGAGTTTTTGATTTGCTCAATTTTTGCTTGTATATCGGAGCTTCCGCCTGCAAGAACGGTGCGGATAAGCTCCTTGCCCGTATTGAAAATGGCTGTGTTGACCTCTTTTATCTCAGGTATTTTCGAGTTGATTTCCTGTATGCGCATATCATTCTCGCTTATCGCTCTGCTGCGGCGTTCGGAGAGTATCTTCTGCGCTTGTTCGTATATCTCGTTTTTCAAGAGTATGACCTCATTCAAAAGTTATTTATAAGGAAGCTGTATTTGTCCGCATCAAATGTGCCTGTAGTGTCAGAGCCCGATTTCTTGCGCTTGCGGTAGTCCGACTCAGCGCGCTTGACGTCGTCGCTGCTGCGGAATCCGTTGTCGTTCCATGAGGTGAGCACCTTGTCAGCGTACTCAAACGAGAGCTTGCCCGTATTCTCGATAGTTTTTTCGTAAGCATAGTGTATCAGGTCACGCGCATAGCCTGTGCTGCGCCATTTTTCGATTATTTCGAGCTGCTTTGTCGTAGGTCTGCGCTTCATCTCGAACATCTTCATTATCACGCCGATGTAGTCATTGGAGCTTTTGAGGCGTTCTACCTCCTCCTGAGCAACATCAAAAGTATTGATGCCCTTTTCAGCCCAGCTCACAGCTATCTTTTCTATGTAGGCGACGTTGGTCTTTTCTATCTCCTCGCAGTACACGAGCAGAACAAGTATCACCTCAGCCTTTAATCCGAGGTAGTTCATCATCCATATCAGAGAATTCTGCATTGTATTATTGATGTGACCAAGCGTGCTCTCCGCCGCCTTGAACAGCTCTGCTATGTCAGGGGAGTCGTTCATTATGTCGGTTATCTCCGTCGGACGGAGGTTCTCTCTGCGTCTCGGCTCGGGAGCGGTCTTGACGAGCAACGTCTCCTCGACGGAAACTGTATTTGTCTGCTGCGGAGCGGGAGCTGTCATTATCGACTGCGGTACGTTTATCGTATTATCCGACGAGAGGACGTTTACCTGCTGCCAGAAGAGGACAGCCTCCTCAGCCTGCTGAGCGGTAACGCCTGTATTGGAGGCTATTTCCTCCGTGGTCACAGTCCTGCCCGAGGCTCTGAGCAGATACAGCAGTACCTTTATCTGCTCGCCTGTAGCGAGCTTGAGAAAATTATCCGCAACAACGCATGGTATGCCGAACATAGTGCCCCATACGCCGCAGTTTGCTTTGAATTCCAAGTGTTACGCCTCCTCGCGGGAAATACTTTCGATGTAAATAACATTATAACACATAATGGCGACTTTGTCACTATGGCATAATTCACGATTCGCTCGCATATATTTTATGGAATTTTTTACAGGTTCGATTTTTTAATCATATCTGGTGAAGAGAGTCGCCGAATATAAAGAAAAGCTGCTCCGTTTTATCAGAGCAGCTTTGAGTCTTATTCGTTTACTGTTGTCTCATATGTGTAGTTATCGATGCACGCCGTTACAAGGTTGTTGAACATGGTGTCAATGTCTTCATATCCCTTATAGAACAGGTCTTCGTAAAGGAAACCTGCACCCGTAATTCTATTGATAGCGCTGAAATACTGACCGTCGGGAACTTTCAGAGTCTTCAGGTCAAACGAGCACGTACCGTCGGGGAGGATACAGATGTCTTTGTAAGAGCCGTAGTAGTAGAAAACATGGTCTTTAGAGGCTTTTTTCTGCTTTTCGGTTATTTTGTAGATGAAATAGATGCGGTTGTTGTCAACTCCATAGTAAGAAGCGTCCTTGGGAACAAGCATATAATTGCCGATGAGTTCAATGCTCTTTACTGCGTCTTTTTCTTCCCACTCACTCGCTACATAAGCCTTGAAAGTATCCTGTACATGAGCGTCGAGCTTTTTTATACCGTTTTTATCCCATTTGAACGTTATAGTGTCGCCGTTTGAGAGCTCCTTGGTTTTATCGAGCTCACCTGTTAAGTTTTCTTCAAGCTTTCTTGAATCAACATTTGTCGTTTTTTATCGAAACAAAAAATAAGCTGAAAAAGCAAAAAACTCCTGCATTTTCTTTATGCAGGAGTTTTTCGTTATTTCCATTGAATCCCCGACAGTGTGATGTCGTGCTCGGAGCTCGGAACATCGTCGCTGACCCTTCCCATGAGAAACTTGATATCTGCGTCCATATCTGCGGAGAAGGGGACGGTGAAGCTGAACTGCTTCGGCTCTGTACCGACTGTTATCGTCTCGTCAAGATAGCGCGTATACTGCGCATCCTCAACGGTAACTGTTATCGGACGCTCGAAAGTCGACTGCGCAGTGAAGCTGAGAGTGCGCTTTTCTCCTGCACTGACGTGCTGGCTCTCGATGAGACCCATTACGCTGTAAGGCTTCTCGCCGACAGTGACTATATGCGCGACCGAGCAGCCGTCCTTGTTGGTGAGTCCCGCATCAGCTCCCTCGCGGTAGAGCGACAGAGCCGCGGAGGTCTGCTGTGTGGGAGCGAAGCTGTCGCCGTTTTTGCTGTATACGCGGACGTAGTCGATATCGAAGTGCTTCTCGCCGTCTGCAAATGTGGCAGGGTCGGCATAGATGCCGTCTATACCGTCGAAGTGTCCGCCGACTGCAAGATTGAGCAACAGGTAGAAGTTCTGGTCAAAAGGAGCGGGATATGCGCGGTTGACAGAGTACCACTCCGACTGCATGCTGTAGAGGTCGTCATCCACGAACCAGCGCATCTCATCGCTGTCCCATTCCACAGCGTAGGTATGCCAGCTCTCGGAGGTGCTGCCTTCGGGGAAATTATAATCAGCGGTGAGATAGGTGTTGTTCGGCCATACATCTCCGAAGTGAATTGTCCCGCATATCTTTTCGGGAGTGCTGCCCCAGCCCTCCATAATGTCTATCTCTCCCGAAGCAGCCCAGCCGCCGTAGACGCTGTCCTCGGGGAGCATCCATATTGCAGGCCAGAGGGACTTGCCGCTGTCGCAGCGTGCGCGCACCTCTATCCTGCCGCCGCAGGTCGAGAACTTGTACTGCGAGCTGAGGCGCGCGGAGGTGTAGTCGTAGCTGCCCTGCACAGGGTCAGTGTACGCCTCTTTGCGAGCGGCTATCGTGAGTATGCCGTCCTTGACTGTTGTGTTTGAATCGGTGTAGAACTCCTGCTCGTTGTTGCCCCAGCCGTTAGTGACGTAGTTGCCCTTGGAGTCGGTCTTCCAGTTGCCGAGCTCGTATGACCAGTTGTCGCTGTTTAGCTCATTAGCGTCGAACTCGTCGCTCCATATGAGAGTGTAGCCGCCGTTTGAGACAGGCTTGCCGAGTATGAAATCGTTGAGGCGCAGCAGCTCCTCTTTTGAGGCGGTCTTGCGTGCCGCGATGAGGTCGAACGTGTCTACGGCTCCGTCAGCGGTATAGTCCATGTCTGTCGCGCAGAGTCCGCGGGCATTCGCAGTCAGAGCTGCTGCGGCAAATGCTGACAGTATAGCTGAAATAAACTGTTTTCTCTTCATTTTATCACTCCCAAAATAATCGAAGTATCAATTATAGAGTAGCATAAATCATGTGTGCTGTCAATATATAAGGCGAGAACACGCTTTCTATTGACAATCCGACGGAATAATATTATAATAATTATATAATTCAAACGGAGGTGTGCTATGAAATACCTTGAATGCAAAAGCTGCGGTGCTTCGCTTGTTATCGACCCGTCAGGCACGAATGCCCATTGTCCGTACTGCCGTTCGCGTTATGTTCTCGATCACTCCGACACCGACTACTACCGCGATTTCTATGAGCGTATGAGAGGCTTCTTCGGACTTTCAAAGGACGGTCAGGAGCGCCGTATCCGCGCCGAGGAACTGTGGAGCAGTGCTGACGAGAGCGTGTTCGAGTGCAGTGACGGACGCAGGATAGATGTAAAAAGTCTCTATAAATACCAGGACAGAGACGCCGAGGTCTATACTGCGCGTCAGAACGTTATCATTCGCTTTACTCCCGAGAATGCCGCTAATGCCGACAAGTTCCGCAGGGCTGTGTCGTCACTTGATTATCCGTCCGCTGATACAAAAAGCCTCTCCGATTTCTTTCCTACGATAGGCGGTGGCTTCAAGCTCAGCGACGGCTCTGCGCTGCTTGCCGTGAAAAAGAGCGAGGACGAGTATCCGCTGCGCCTTTTCGGAGTTCTTGGAGCAAGACACGCCGCATGGATAGTCAGCCGCCTTGAAAATCTCTGCTGCGTACTCGAATACAACAGCCTCGCACACCCGAGCCTCGGTCTCGACGACATATATATCGACCCGTACGACCACACTGCGAGCCTTTATGGCGGCTGGCAGAGCGTTGTTCGGAACAATACCTCCGTGGGCGGAAAGGTCTGCACTACACGCGATAATCTCATAGCGCTCCGTACGATTGCGGCGCAGGTGCTCGGATTCGAGGACGCCGCTTCCGTGAGAGCGACAGATGACCTTCCCGAGCCATTCGCCGCCTTCCTGAGCGGAGCTCCCGAGAGCAACGCCTATGACGACTTCGCCCGCTGGGACGACGTGCTGATGAAGTCCTTCGGCGAACGCAGGTTCATGACAATGGATACGGACGACGAACACATTTACGGTAAGAGGTGAGCCATGGGACGAGGAAGCTATACTGCGAGCGACTGGACGAAGCTGCGCAGCTCGTTCGGAAACGAGCGCAGAGCCGAAAAGATATTTTCATCGGCGTGCAGTCAGCAGTCAAGTCTTGCGGGAGTTTACCGCGAGGCTCGCGACAATGAGGATTCTCCGCAGTCCACGCCCGTTATCATCGGATTTGACGTTACGACCTCCATGGGTTATCTCGCGGAGGAGCTCGCGCTCAACTCGCTGAACAGAGCGATAATGTATCTGTACGAGCACAAGCCTATTCTGTGTCCGCAGGTGATGTGCTGCGCGATAGGCGACTGCAAGTCCGACAAGCGACCGCTGCAGGTGACGCAGTTCGAGAGCGACATACGCATCATCAAACAGCTCACAAGTCTTTACCTTGAGGGCGGAGGCGGAGGAAACGGCGGCGAATCGTACAACCTCGCGTGGTATTTTGCGGGAAAGCGAACACGTACAGACTGCTATGAAAAGCGCCGTGAAAAAGGCATTCTTATCACTATAGGCGACGACTGCTGCCACGGTACGCTCACACGTGTCGAGATAAGCCGAGTGTTCGGCGACAGCGTCCCGTATGACCTCTCCGACGAGGAGCTTATAGCCGCCGCCGAGGAGAAATACCACGTTTTCCACATATGCATCGAAAAGGGAGCTACCGAGGACGAGCACATCTTCGCGGACTGGCGTTCGCTCATGAAGGGAAGGGTCACCGTCATAAACAAGCGCGACATATCCTGTCTCGCCGAGCTGATATACGCGCTTATATCGATCGCCGAGGGCAGTTCTCCCAACGAAGCATTGAAGGCTGTTGACCAGAGGGCTGCGGAAACAGCTGCAAAATCACTCGCATACATAAGCATAAGCAATACCGATACGATATCATTTTAAGGAGGTAATTCAAATGGGAAGAGGAAGCTACAGCGCGGCAGACTGGAACAGGCTGAAAAACAGCAAGGGCATAAGCGCATCATCGACTGCTGACGACATATTCAGCGGAAACAGCGTAAACGAGAAATATCTGCCGCAGTTTATCAACGTTCGTGAATCACGTGACAGCGAGGATTCGCCCGAGTCCACACCAATAATCATAGGTTTTGACTCTACAGGCTCAATGGGCTATCTTGCGGCTGAGATAGCGAAGAACTCGCTGAACAGGACGGCTACGATGATACTGGAGAAGCGCCCGGTCACCGACCCTCATATCATGTGCGCCGCTTTCACTCAGCCTTCGTCCTCGACGATGTATCCCGCCATGCAGGTCACGCAGTTCGAGGCGGATATCCGTGTAGTGGAGCAGCTGCTTGAGTTCAAGCTCAGCGGCAGCAATCCCTACAGCTACGACTCGCTCGTATGGTATTTCGCTGACAGGCACACCTCCACAGACTGCTTTGAGAAGCGCGGCAAGAAGGGCTTCATCTTCTGTATCGGCGATGAGGTCTGCGACGAGGGACAGGAAGATATCCTCTCGGCGGGTGATATCCTCAGTGTTTTCAGCGACAAGGCCGAGAAGGGCTGCAAGACAGTCGAGCTTTACGCCGAGGCAAGCCGTAAGTATGAGATATTCCACATTATTACAGGTTCTCGCACCGAAATGGCGTACAAAACGTGGGAGAAGCTCATCAGCGGACGCAATGCAGTGCTGCCTTCGGAAAAGATAAACTACCTCGCGGAGCTGATGATATCGCTCATGCAGATGGTCGGCGGAATGACTAAGGAGCAGGCTGTTTCTCAGTGGAGCGGCGAGGCGAGAGATGTCGTAGCAAAAGCGCTGCGCACTATTGAGCTTGATACTTCCAAGAATAATGCAGGCTAAAATAATAATTGGCAAGAGCTTTGGCGACGAGGGCAAGGGGCTTGCGACCGATACATACGCGCTTGAGGCGGTTCACAGCGGATTATCCGCGATTTGCGTCCGCCACAACGGAGGCGCGCAGGCGGGTCATACTGTTGACCTGCCCGACCGTCGGTTCGTATTCTCACAGCTCTCGTCGGCTTCGTTTCGCGGACTTGACACCTACTGGGCAGACAGCTTCATGCCCGACCTGTACAAGCTCACGTCCGAGGTTAGCGGATTTGCCGAGGTCGGGGGAGCCGTTCCCGCGATATATGCCTCGCCGAAGTGCCGCTGTACCTATATCGGGGACGTGCTCATAAATATGATACTGGAGACCTCGCGTGGAGAGGCTCGGCACGGCTCGTGCGGAATGGGCATAAACGAGGCAAAGCTGCGCTCGGAGGAGCACCCGCTTCTGCTCGGCGATGTTGTCGGCGGGGGAGCGGGGGAGATGTTCAGAACTCTTACGGAACTAACTGCGGGATATACTCTCAAGCGGCTCAGCGAGCTCGGCATTGATATCGGCAGGGCGGGCGAGTACGGCGAAATGCTGTTCAGCGCCGATGTCCTGCGCAATGCCGCTGAGGCTATTTGCCGCGGCGCGGAGCTCGTTCAGCTTCGGGAACAGGACTTTCTTTTGCATTTTGACGAGCTCATTTTTGAGGGTGCGCAGGGACTTCTCCTTGACGAGCTGAACCTCGAATATGCTCCGCATCTCACGTCCTCACGGACGGGACTGCATGAGCCTGCAAGGATACTTCACTCCTTGTGCGGAGGCAATGCGCCCGATACCGAGGCTGTCTATGTCACGCGCTCCTATGTGACGCGGCACGGAGCGGGAAAGCTGTCCTATGAGGGAATGCTCGACCCGACCGAGTATGGTATCACCGACAGCACCAATGTCCCCAATGAGTGGCAGGGCTCGCTGAGATTTGCTCCGCACGGGAGCTGTGAGGAGTTCACGGCGGCTGTAATGCGCGATTTGTCGGAGTGTGATATCCCCGTGCAGAGAACGCTGTTCGTGACACATCTCAACGAAACGGACGGCTGTATGCTGACTGCGGACGGAGTTGTACCTGCCGCAGAATTCTGCCGCAACGAGAAAATAGCGGAGTTGTTTGAAATCTTCCGTTTCTCGAGGACACCTTTCGCAGAAGATGTGACTACCGAAAAATAGTTGTTTTTCACCAAAAATTTACAAATATCTATTGACTTTTGTTCAATGAGCGGATATACTTAGTTTAACAGGTATTGGCTTTTTTGACGCAAAGGAGTGATGAATATGGGATACTTTAAGAAGTTAGCCGCGGGAGCTGTCAGCCTCTCGCTTGCTCTCGGTACGCTCGGGACTTTCTCGGCTGTACGCCCTGCGGTGAATAACACCGCTGTTGCCGCGTCTGAGACGGCTGAGCGCTATGAGTACACGCTGGAAAACGTGATGATATCCGAAATAGAATTAGATGACTATTATCCGACGCTCAAAGTAATACCATACAGATACGGCTATTACGAAGCCTTCGATGAGTATGAGCTTTGTTTCCATGACGTTCAGTACAGGGACGAAAACAGCGATAAACTTCTTGATAAAGCCGTATTGAAGAAAACGCGTGGCTATCTGAATCTGCTGAAGAAGGGAATTTCCGTTACGATGACGGTCGTTCTCACTGAGGATTGCAAGGACTACATCAACAACGATGATCCTGACTTCCCGCTTAAACGTGGTCACACGTATGAGATTGCCGAGATAGTCTCGCTCAGTTCGCCGTATATCCAGTTCTTCGGTGACATCAATGCGGACGGCGTTGTCGACTCGTTCGACACGATAATCTACAGAATGGAGCTCGCGGGAACTAATCCTAACAAGCTCACCAAGGAACAGCTCGGCAACGCCGATATCAACCTCAACGGTGAGGTCGATGATGATGACCTCGAGAACGTCACCGACTTCGTCCTTGGCAGAACTAAGGAGTTCAACAAGGCGGGCACGCTCAGGAGCGTTGACCTCTGCGCGGATATAAACGAGCCTATGGCTATGGGCAAGCGCACCGATTCGGAATTTGCCGCGGCTGAGATGAACCTCGGCGTTGAGCTCCTGAAAAAGTGTTTCGACCCGACAGATGAGAACAAGAAAAACTCGCTGATATCGCCGCTATCTATCTCTGCGGCTCTCGCAATGACCGCGAACGGTGCTGACGGCGAGACATTCTCCGAAATGGAGAAGGTCCTCGGAAGCGGGCTGACGATAGACCAGCTCAACGACTATATGGCGTACTATTTCCAGACCCTCCCCGACGGCGAGCGCGAGAAGCTCTATGTTGCGGATTCGATATGGTTCAGGGACGCCCCGACGTTCAAGGTCTATGACGAGTTCCTGAACAAGAACGTGAAGTATTACGGCTCGCAGCTCTACAAGTGCCCGTTCGACGACACGACTGTCAACGACGTCAACAGCTGGGTGAACGAGAACACAAGGGGCATGATACCCTCGCTTCTCCAGAAGCATCAGCTAAGTCCTTTAACGATGATGATGCTCATTAATACGCTGTATTTCGAGTGCGACTGGGCAGACCCCTACGAAGTGGCATACGACGGCATATTCACCGACTACAACGGCAATGAGCACAATATCAAGACCATGTACAGCGAGGAGGCTCACTACTACGACCTCGGCGATGCAGACGCCTTCGACAAGCCGTTTGCGGGCGGAAACTACAAGTTCGTGGGCATACTGCCGCACGACGATGACATCGTCAAGTACGTCAACAGCCTCGACGCGAAAAAGCTGGCTGAGGGGCTCTCGGAGTACGAAGACCCTGAAACGATAGAACTTCACGTAATGATACCAAAGTTCAAGTACAGCTACAACGCCTCGCTGAAGAAGATACTCCCCGAGTTAGGTATGGAGCAGGCATTCGACCCGACGAAAGCCGATTTCTCGAAGATAAACGACCTCTCAGTTGATGGAGCTCTGCCGCTCTACATCGACGACGTGCTCCACAAGACACGCATTGAGGTCTGCGAGAAGGGCGTCAAGGCGGCGGCTGTTACCGCAGTCATGATGGCGTGCGGAGCTGCAATGCCCGAGCCGAAGAAGAAGGTCTACATCGAGCTTGACAGACCGTTCGTTTATATGATACTCGACCAGAACAATGTACCCGTTTTCATCGGAGCAGCATCCGAAATTGAAGAAGAATAACTCAGACGGCAGGGGCGATTTCGCCCCTGCTTTTTTGTGCTTGAAAATTTTTTCAAAAACTACTTGACAAATCGGAAAATGCGTGCTATAATTCAAACAATGAAAACCGATGACGCGGAGATAACGGTGATGATGCTTCCACAGAGAGCCCTGCTTGCTGAGAACGGGTGAAAAACAAGTCATCAAATGGACCGCTGAGGGCGCAGTCAAATGCCGAGAGGCAGAGTATTCTGCGACGTGTAGACATACGTGAGTTGTCGGGGATATGCAGGTATCCCGCAAAGTGCGCAGTTCACACTGCGAATCAAGGTGGCACCGCGGATAAGTATTATTCGTCCTTGACAGAGATGTAAGTCTTTGTCAGGGACTTTTTTACGTCCAAACGGAGGTGCGCTATGAAATTCTATCCAACACTTGAGACAGCCAAGGAATTTGCCAAAGACGGCAGATACGACATAATGCCCGTGAGCTGTGAGCTTCTCTCAGATATCTGCACGCCTATCGAGGCAGTGAAGATACTGAAAAACGTGTCCACACACTGCTATCTGCTCGAATCGGCTTCGGACAGGGAGCGCTGGGGACGCTACACCTTCCTCGGCTACAAGCCAGCTCTCGAGCTCACCTGCTCGGACAACAAGATAACAATTGGCGGCAGGGACATCGAAACCACCGACCCTACGCCGCATATACGTGAGCTCCTCGCCAAGTACCGCAGTCCGCGAGTTGAGGGACTCCCGCCGTTCACTGGCGGACTTGTTGGCTATTTCGCCTATGACTTCATCGGCTACAGCGAGCCGACGGTTAAGCTCCCCGTGGACGACAGCGAGCACTTCAAGAATGCTGACCTCATGCTGTTCGACAAGGTCATAGCGTTCGACAACTACCGCAGGAGGCTCGTCCTCATCGCGAACATGAAGCTCACAGACCCCGAGAACAGCTACAAGCGTGCGTGCATGGAGCTCGAGCAGATGGCAGACCTGCTCAGGAACGGCAAGCCCTGCAATGAGCCGAACGGACGGCTCAGGAGCGAGGTCACGGAGCTGTTCACCGAAGCGGAATACTGCGCCATGATAGAGCGTGCGAAACAGCACATCCTTGACGGCGACATCTTCCAGATAGTGCTCTCGAATCGCCTCTGCGCCGAGTACGACGGGAGTCTGCTGAACACCTACCGCATACTGCGCACGACGAATCCGTCGCCGTATATGTTCTATTTTTCGGGCACTGACGTCGAGATTGCGGGAGCTTCTCCCGAGACGCTGGTCAAGCTCGAAAACGGTGTACTGCATACGTTCCCGCTCGCAGGCACACGTCCGAGAGGCAAGACTCCCGAGGAGGACGCCGCTCTTGAGGCGGAGCTCCTCGCGGACGAGAAGGAGCTTGCAGAGCACAATATGCTCGTTGACCTCGGACGCAACGACCTCGGACGTATAAGCAAGTTCGGTACGGTCAGCGTGGAGCAGTACAAGAGCATTCTCCGCTTCTCGCACGTTATGCACATCGGCTCGACGGTGCGCGGAGAGATACGCGACGACTGCGACGCTCTCGACGCCGTGAATTCTGTACTTCCCGCAGGTACGCTGTCGGGAGCCCCGAAGATACGCGCGTGCCAGCTCATAGCTGAGCTCGAGAACAACAAGCGCGGCTTGTACGGCGGAGCGATAGGCTACATCGACTTCACAGGCAACCTTGACACCTGCATCGCGATACGCTCGGCATTCAAGAAGAACGGCAAGGTCTTCATCAGGAGCGGCGCGGGAATCGTCGCAGATTCCGTCCCCTCGAACGAGTACCGCGAGTGCCGCAACAAAGCGGCGGCAGTCGTAGAGGCGCTGAAAGCGGCAGAGGAGGTAGAATAATGATACTTCTTATAGATAATTACGACAGCTTCTCCTACAACCTTTTCCAGCTCGTGGGAGAGTTCAGACCCGACATCAGGGTCATACGCAACGATGAGATGACAGTCGCGGAGATACGCGCTCTTGCTCCCGAGAAGATAATCCTCTCACCAGGACCTGGGCGTCCCGAAGACGCGGGAATCACGGTCGAGACAGCGGCAACGCTCTCGCAGGAGATACCTACCCTCGGCGTTTGTCTCGGACATCAGGCTATCTGTCAGGCATACGGCGCGGAGGTAGTCCACGCGAAGAAGCTCATGCACGGCAAACAGAGCACGGTCAAGCTCGACAATACGAGCGTTCTGTTCCGCGGACTTCCCGAGATGACAGAAGTCGCGAGGTATCACTCGCTCGCGGCAGTGGGACTTCCCGACTGCCTGAGGGCAACGGCAGTCACAGACGACGGCGAGATTATGGCGGTTCAGCACGAGAAGTTCCCGATATACGGCGTTCAGTTCCACCCTGAGTCGATACTGACTCCCCTCGGACGCGAAATGCTGAAAAACTTTGTTGAATTATAATCGGAGGTAATCATCATGATTGAACAGGCAATAGTAAAAATAGTTGACAAGCAGGACCTCACATACGATGAGGCATACGAGGTAATGAGCGAGATAATGGCTGGCAAGACAACGGCAACACAGAATGCGGCATTTCTTGCAGCACTGTCGACCAAGTCTACAAAGGCTGAAACTATCGAGGAAATAGCGGGCTGTGCGGCAGCTATGCGCGACGCGGCAACGAAGTTTGAGAACGACGACGATCTCCTCGAGATAGTCGGCACGGGCGGAGACAACGCTCACAGCTTCAACATCTCGACAACTTCCGCAATGGTAGTTGCCTCCGCGGGAGTAAAGGTCGCAAAGCACGGAAACCGCGCAGCTTCGTCCCTCTCGGGCACAGCCGACTGCCTCGAGGCTCTCGGTGTGAAGATAGATATGGACACTGCAAAGTGCCGCGAGATGCTCGACGAGACGAACTTCTGCTTCTTCTTCGCACAGAAGTATCACACTTCGATGAAGTACGTCGGACCTATCCGCAAGGAGCTTGGTATCCGCACTGTATTCAACATCCTCGGACCTCTCACCAACCCCTCCAGCCCGAAGCGCTTCCTGCTCGGTGTCTATGACCCGTCACTCGTCGAGCCGCTCGCACAGGTACTGATGAACCTCGGCGTAAAGCGCGGTATGGTCGTACACGGCACGGAGAAGCTCGACGAGATATCCATTGCCGCTCCGACAAAGGTGTGCGAGTTCAAGGACGGCTGGTTCAAGAGCTACACTATCACACCTCAGCAGTTCGGACTTGCGGGCGGTACGCTCGACGAAATACGAGGCGGAGCTCCCGCTGAAAATGCGGAGATAACACGCAGTATCCTCAACGGCACGGAGCGCGGAGCAAAGCGTGACGCTGTACTGCTCAACGCGGGTGCGGCTCTCTGCGTAGCCGAAAAGGCTGACAGCATCGCAGACGGAATCAAGCTCGCGACAGAGCTGATTGATTCGGGCGCGGCATACAAGACCCTTGAAAAGGTCATCGCCGTTTCCAACAGATAAGGAGCCGATATGACTATACTTGACAAGCTCACCGAGCACGCAAGGGAGCGCGTAGAAGCCTCCAAAAGCATTGTTTCAGCCGACGAGATGAGGGAGCGAGCTCTTGCACTTCCGAAGGGCGGCTTTGAGTTTGAGAAGGCGCTCGCGAAGCAGGGACTCTCGTTCATCTGCGAGTGCAAGAAGGCAAGCCCCTCAAAGGGCGTGATAGCGGAGAATTTCCCGTATCTTGACATCGCCGCTCAGTACGAGGCGGCGGGGGCTGACTGCATATCAGTCCTGACGGAGCCGAAGTGGTTCCTCGGGACCAGCGACTACCTCCGCGAGATAGCCGCGTGCGTGAAGATACCCTGCCTGCGCAAGGATTTCACGGTCGACGAGTACATGATATATGAGGCGAAAACACTCGGAGCGGCAGCAGTTCTGCTTATATGCTCGATACTCACAAAGGGTCAGATTGAGCAGTATATCGCCATTTGTGACGAGCTCGGAATGTCCGCGCTCGTAGAGGCTCACGACGAGGCGGAGGTGCGCATGGCAGTCTCCGCGGGAGCCCGTATCATCGGCGCGAACAACCGCAATCTTGCCGATTTCAGTGTCGACACCGACAACAGCCGCCGTCTGCGGGAGCTCGTCCCCGATGGAGTGCTGTTCGTCTCCGAGAGCGGCGTTACCTCGCGCGAGGACACTGCTCGGCTCGAGGCTGCGGGGGCGGACGCCGTCCTCATCGGTGAGGCTCTGATGAGAGCCCCCGACATAGCGGCAAAGCTCCGAGAGCTGAAAGGCGAGGGAGTATGACGCGCGTGAAGATGTGCGGTCTCCGCTCCGAGGCAGACGTGCGCGCTGTACTGGAGCTCCGCCCTGATTTTGCGGGATTCATCCTGTCGGGAGGGTTCAGGCGCTCGATATCGCGGGAGACATTTGCGGAGCTCTCGGCAATGCTTATCGGGAGCGGCGTAAAGCGCGTGGGTGTCTTCGTCAATGAGCCGCTTGATTCGCTTATCGACTTCGCAGACTATATCGACGTGATACAGCTCCACGGCAGCGAGGACGAGGACTACATCCGCTCGCTGAGAAAGCTCACAGACAAGCCGATAATCAAGGCTATCACAGTACGCTTCGAGGCTGATATCGAAGCCGCGCGTGCGAGCTCTGCGGACTATGTCCTGCTCGACAGCGGCACTGGTACGGGCAGTACGTTCGAACACTCGCTCATTGCGGATATCGACCGCCCGTTCTTCCTCGCGGGAGGACTGACCGCCGAAAATGTCAGTGAAGCGATAAGACGCTTCGAGCCGTTTGCTGTCGACGCGAGCAGCAGCCTCGAAACGGACGGTATTAAGGATAAAACGAAAATGGCGGCGTTCGCAGAAGCCGCAAGACGAAAGGAAAATTGATATGGCTGATAAAAAGGGACGCTTCGGCGTACACGGCGGACAATATATCCCCGAGACGCTGATGAACGCCGTCATAGAGCTCGAAAAGAAGTACGAGTACTACAAGAACGACCCCGAGTTCATACGTGAGCTCGACGACCTGCTGAAGAAATACGCGGGCAGACCGTCGCTGCTCTACTACGCGGAGAAGCTGACAAATACGCTCGGCGGAGCGAAGATATACCTCAAGCGCGAGGACCTCAATCACACGGGCTCGCACAAGATAAACAACGTCCTCGGACAGGCTCTGCTCGCGAAGAAAATGGGCAAGACCCGCCTCATTGCGGAGACAGGCGCAGGTCAGCACGGAGTTGCAACGGCCACTGCGGCGGCTCTGCTCGGCATGGAGTGCGTCGTGTTCATGGGCGAGGAGGACACCAAGCGTCAGGCGCTGAACGTCTACCGTATGCGCCTTCTCGGAGCGACCGTAGTACCCGTAACGAGCGGCACTGCTACGCTGAAGGACGCCGTTTCCGAGGCTATGCGCGAGTGGACTACCCGTATTGACGACACCCACTACTGCCTCGGCTCGGTCATGGGACCTCACCCGTTCCCGACTATAGTCCGCGATTTTCAGGCAGTCATCTCCAAGGAGGCACGCGAGCAGATTCTCGAGTACGAGGGCAGGCTCCCCGACGCGGTCATCGCGTGCGTAGGAGGCGGCTCCAACGCGATAGGCAGCTTCTACAACTTCATCGGCGACGAGAGCGTCCGCCTCATCGGCTGCGAGGCTGCGGGCAGAGGCATTGACACGTTCGAGACTGCGGCTACGGTCAATACGGGCAGACTTGGTATATTCCACGGCATGAAGAGCTATTTCTGTCAGGACGAGTACGGTCAGATAGCGCCTGTTTATTCGATTTCCGCGGGACTTGACTACCCCGGTGTAGGTCCCGAGCACGCTTACCTCCACGACATCGGACGCGCAGAGTATGTCCCGATTACAGACGACGAGGCTGTAAATGCGTTCGAGTTCCTGTCGCGTACAGAGGGCATAATACCTGCGATAGAGTCGGCTCACGCGATAGCATACGCGATGAAGCTCGCTCCGACAATGGACAAGGACAAGATAATCATCGTGACGGTATCGGGCAGGGGAGACAAGGACTGCGCCGCTATCGCACGCTACAGAGGGGAGGATATCTATGAGTAATATCGCAAGCGCATTCAAAAACGGCAAGGCATTCATACCGTTCATCACCTGCGGAGACCCCGACCTCGAGACAACGGGAAAAATAGTCCGCGAAATGGCTGCAAAGGGCGCCGACCTCATAGAGCTCGGAATCCCTTTCTCCGACCCGACAGCCGAGGGACCCGTCATACAGGCGGCTAATATCCGCGCTCTTTCGGGCGGAGTCACAACAGATAAGAGATTCGAATTCGTGAAGGAGCTCCGCCGCGATGTGAAGATTCCTCTCATATTCATGACCTACGCGAACGTGGTCTTCTCATACGATGCAGAGCGCTTCATGGCGCGCTGCTGCGAGATGGGCATAGGCGGAGTTATCCTGCCTGACCTTCCGTTCGAGGAAAAGGACGAGTTCCTGCCGATTTGCAGACAGTACGGAGTCGACCTCATCTCGCTCATAGCTCCGACCTCCGCAGACCGCATCGCCATGATTGCGAGGGAGGCAGACGGCTTCATTTACGTTGTATCGAGCCTCGGAGTAACAGGCGTGCGCTCGGAGATAACGACAGACGTGGAGTCTATCGTCCGCGTTATCCGCGAGAATACGAGCGTACCGTGCGCTATCGGATTCGGCATATCGACTCCCGAGCAGGCGGCGAAGATGTCGCAGTACGCTGACGGAGTAATCGTAGGCTCGGCTATAGTGCGTCAGATAGGGGAGTACGGCAAGGACTCGCCCTCACACGTCGGTGAATATGTCGCTCAGATGAAAAATGCTATAAAGTAACAAAAAAGCTCCTGTTTTTACAGGAGCTTACTTGTTTTCAGCCATATATCGGGCGTATTTCTTCAGGGCGTCGAAATCGTCCCTGTCTATCGCGTAGTTTGTGGTGGTATCGGTCACGCAGTTGTAGTAGCTCAGCGCGGAGCTGTACGCGAAGAACACCCTGTCATATTTATCGTCAGCCCCCGATTGGAGCACGCGAACCACATCTGCCCAGTTTTCGGCAGTAGCAGTCAGCGGCATACCGTCCAGCACCATGATGAGCCCGAGCCTGTTTATCCCGCGCCTTTTATAGCCGCTCAGCTTGCCGAGCTTCTTGCGGAAAATAGTCTCGAGGGCAGCAAGCTCGTCGTTTGAGTCGAACGACGGGAGGATGTAGAACTCCTCGCCAGCACGCGCTCCGCGGTGCTCAGCCTTGTTCTTGTAGCGGACATCGCCCGTCTCCCAGTAGTGGAGACAGTCGCCGACTATAGCCTTGTCAAGGCTTATTGCCAGCTCTGTGACCTCGATGCCTTCTGCTCCGTCCTCGCTTTGCAGGTCGGGAGCATCAGCAACGTGCCAGCTGTCGTAGCAGTCGAAGCAGTATCGCAGCACAGAAAGCGCGAATTTCTCGGTATAATACTTCATTTCTTCTGCTTTCAGCGGCTTTGGGAAATGCATGTTTCTTATCTCGTCGGTAATAACGATGCTCATTTCACACCTCCGAGGTCAGCGGCTCAACCGTCATAGTCTTCCGCCACGACTTGGTTCTTGCCATGATTCTTGCCGTAGTACAGGCGGCTGTCAGCGACCTTTACCCATTCGTCCGCGTTCTGACCGTCAGCGTGCTCAGCAGCACCGATAGTCAGTGTGACGCTGATATCTGTACCTTCACAGCTGACAGGCGAGCTCTCGACGCACTGACGCAGCTCCTCGAGCATAGCACAGGCTTTTTCGGCGGGCAGCTTCGAGACGATGAGGAACTCCTCGCCGCCCCAGCGGGCAATCACGCAGTCCGTGCAGACCGTGCGCATACGCTCGGATACCGCCTGCAATACCATGTCGCCTGCGTTGTGTCCGTAGGTGTCGTTGACGTGCTTGAAGTTGTCAATATCAGTCATTGCAAGCACATTGCCGCTGTTTTCATTCGTCAGAGCTACAAGCCTGTCGAACATATAGTGGCGATTGTAAAGTCCCGTCAGCTTGTCGATGAAAGCAGCCTCCTTGAGCTTGCCCTCGGAAACGATGACAGCCTGTACGATGTAGTAGGTGTAGTATATCAGGAATCCGAACACTGTCAGGGCGTTGAATATCCAGAATAATGCGGCATATTTCTGGTCACGCTCATATACGGGACCGAAGTACGAAACATAGCCTGTGCAGAGTATGTAGAATACGGCGATGACTATGCTCACAGGAAGTGCCCTCATGCTTCGGCGCTCGAGCTTGTAGGCTATGTATTCAGTGACGAACATGATAGGTATCATCGAGAAGCAGTACAGGTGGAATCCGTATCCGTAGCCGAGACATAGCGTCGTCACTCCCATATACAGCGTCAGCCAGCAGTATATCATCCAGACGTAAATGTCAAGCTTATCCTTGTGTATCAGAACATATCCCACAAGGTATATACACGCAGTCGGAACACTGAAAGCAACGAGAAACGGTACTTTTATAATTGCAAAAAAAGCCGCAAGACCAAAAACAAGGAGGAGTATAACTGTGTTGACCACCACAGAAACTTTTCTTACAGCAGATAATTCCATTGTGTCGACCTCCATTTCCAAGATGTCACTTTTATTATAACACTATCCAACAAAAAATTCAATCGTTAAATAAAAAAAGACCTCCGATATCGGAGGTCCTTGCTTTTACTTTTTGAGGAGGGAGAGTATCGCTCTTGTGTTCCTGCGCTTGACAGTGCAGGTCTGGTCCTTGCAGTTTGCACATTTCAGCACCTGATTCGAGCCCTCCCAGAAGCGCTCGGGGTGGAGCGTCCATGCGAACTCCCAAGTTATGATGACTGCGGTACCCATGAGGAAGAGCGTCCAGCCGAAGAAAGTGTTCAGGAACAGGCAGGGCGTGAACATGAAGAAATGTCCCCAGTCGTAGATGCGGCAGTTAACGCAGCATTTGTCCTTTTGTCCGAACGTCTGGAACGGACAGAACAGCAGTATGCATATGTAGTCGCACAGGAAGTATATGCAAGTCAGCAGCACAAGCTCGGGCTTGCCGATGACACCCGTGAAGAACAGCACGGCGAATATGGAGTTGAGTCCCAGCCACGCGAGCATCGAGCGCCACGCCTTCTTGTTCTCGTTCTGAACGAATTTGAGCAGTTCGAGTTCCGAATAGCCCTCTACAGGGACGTAATTTACTTTTCTCTTTTTGCCTGCGCCCATAGTCATGAACCTCGGCGGTACGATATGCAGTGACATAAGTCCCATGAACACGAGCCACATCAGATGCATGAAGTTGAAGCCGCGTTTTACGGGAGTTATCGTGAACTCGTAGAACGCCTCCTTATCGCGGAGGTAGAGGTATATCATTATGATAACGGCAGCGAGGCGGAATGCGAATTTGACGAAGTATATTTTCATCTTCCATGTCTTGAAATACTTCATTTCCGCACCTCCTGACATATTTACTCATCATATAACATTATACAACAATTTAATACACTTGTCAAAGTATTTTTTGTGACTATCGGTCAGTATCAGCGCCGATATTACGCCGTTTCCCGATTCTACATGCTTTGCGGCGGATTGACAAGTTTTTCACGTTCTGACCCGTTGACAAATCTTTCGCTTTGGTATATAATTAATTGTAAACTTTTTAAAGCTGCACACATATGGGGGCGTAAAGGTTTCGACGGGGGTCCTGAAGTGTGATAAGCGAGCGGAGTACGGCGTGAGCTCCATAACCGTCGCCACGTTTAAATATAAACGCAAGAAATAACATTACAGTTTCTAGAAATAGCGAACTGGTAGCTGCTTAAGTCAGCTACTGTCCACCGGGAGAGTACCGCGGCTCTCGCTTGGGCATTGATGAGCGGTGAACGTCGCACGGAAGTGTCCGTGTCCGCGCGATGTATACGGACTACTCTGCCATACAGCCCGACTATCGGCGGTACGGCAGGGGAATTATAATAGGTAGGATACGCTCGTAGAAAGTTGCATGGATAGATTTTCGGACAGGGGTTCAATTCCCCTCGCCTCCACCAATGTGGTGTTAAACAAACTTTACTTCTTCAAAGGCGGATTTTCCGTCACAATATTGTTGTAATACCAAAAAAGAAGCGGTTGACTTATACGGTCAGCCGCTTTTTTATGTGGGAAAGTATTACAGACGGTCAGCGATGAATATGACCGCTGCAAATACTATCGAGAGCGCCGTGACTATGTGAGCACGCCTCAGCTCACGTTCGAGCCTTGCCATTTCGCCCTCAAATACGATGTAATCAACTTTAGTTCTTTCGTTTTCGTTCATGAGCCCTCCCATTAGTCACTCGTAATGCCTTCCGCCGCTACTGACAGTTCAGCGAAACGCTGCGGATAGAGTTCTTTTGCAACTCCGTCAGAAATTAAACGACCAGTTTCGAGCGTGATGTTTTCGCCGTTGTTTTCATCGGTGCGGAGTGCCATTGACTGCAAGTATGTAAGTGAATCGAGTATATCGAGGTGTGGCGTGTGTGTTGTCTCTTCGATAACGGCTTTACCTTGCGCCGATATCGTTTCATTTTGTGATTCAGACATTTTTGCAGCGATTAGGCGCATCATTGTCGCGTTCCCTTGATAATCGTCAAGCATTCTCATAAGGTCAGAATCGGACATAACGCCGCTGTTAATCAGCGTCACTGCGTTAGCATCGAGGCGTTCAGGCGACATTCCATATTTTCGGTGAAACGCTCTCTCGCACTCCAAGCGGATAGCCGCTGCCGATTTTGCGTAGTCCTGTGCTATCTGCCGAATCTGTTCGCCGATAGCTCTTTTTTCATCTTCGAGAGCTTGAACACGCGCTTGGTAGCCGCTCGGTGAGTATTGGCTGCGCTTAGCTTGAAGTTCACCGAGCTTTTCATTAATTGTGTCGATTTTGCCGTAGAGCTCGCCGTATTCATGACGATACTCGCTAAAAATGCTGTCGAGCTTGTTTGTAAAAAATGTTAATAACATATCATAAATCCTTTCATATCAAGTTTGAAAAAATATTGTCCCATTGTTCCTGTTTTGCCTGTTCAGCTTCAAGATTACGGAGTTTGAAGTCGCTTGAAGCTTCCCTGAGAGCAAGTTCATTTTCTGAAATGTCACTGTCCGTCAGCTTTATCAGAAGTCCGATAACATCAAACCATTTCGGGTGTCTGGTATCGCAAACAACGGTCATAAGCTTTTTGCAGATGATTTCCTCTGCGGTCATCACATCACCGGTTGTTTTATCAGTGTATGTGCCGTTGAAAATATCCTCAACAACCTTTCTGAGCTGTTGCTTCTGCCGCCGTACTTCTGCGGAGCGTTTACCGCCCCTCGACAGTTCCTCGACAGTTAGCCTGTGAGCCGCAGGTTTCAGGTTCTCTGAATTCATTTGATTCTCACCTCCCTTCATTGATGTGCAAAATGTGCATTTTTGGTGTGAGGTTTCAAACTTTCTTAGGCTCGTGAAAAGGTCACACCAGTTTTGCACAAAATGCACAGATACGCTCAATTTGCCAAAATATAGCCATTTATCACGTTGTGTACTGTTTTTCCGTCAATAGTTCCGGTAGGCGAAAGAAGATTTCTTTTTCTCAGCGAATCCATAAACTTTCCCTTTGCTTCTGCAAAATAGCCGTTAGAACTGCACCATTCACGATAGGCGTTGTATGCTTCTTTTGCTGTGACAGCTCCGTTTGAATCTTCTTCGAGTACATCATCGGCAAACAGCTGAAATTTATCAGAATTCTGAGCATACTGCCTTATTGCAATATTTACTGATAGCGGCGGTGTCAGTCCCTCAATGCGATACAGCCGAAGCCCTTCGAGAAGCCAGTTGAATATGCCTGAAACATTCTCCGGTGTTCTGAACTTTTGTTTTAATGAAGTGTCCTGCTCCTGTGGTGAAAAATGCCGGTCAAATGTTACAACGTTTATCCTGTTTGAAGTGAACAGAGTATCGTCCGTGACCTTTGGCAAATAATTTGTGTTCACAAATAACGTGAACTGCGGAACGTACTCAAAAGAATTTTCAAAAAGCCGCCTCGCTGTAATAGTGTCGCCGCCTGTGAGAGATTTCAGGAGCGCAACATCAAAAGCCATATTCTGCGGCGGTTCGCTGACATTCAGAAACCGTACACCTGCAAGCCGTGCCAAGTCCTCAGAAGCGTTTCTGGAATCCTTTTTCTTTATCGCCAGTGTTTCAGGCGGAGTGTTTGCCGAATAATCTCCAAGAGCGTGAGCGATAGCTGAAAGAAGCGTTGATTTGCCGTTGCGTGTAGTCGCTCCGTAGAGTATAAAGAAGCGTTCGAGGTTTGCTTCACCTGTCAGAGCATATCCGAGAGCCTTTTGCAGAAACCTCTGCTTCTCCCTGTCGCGTGGCAAAACTTCCGAGATAAACTGTTCCCATTGCTCAGATTTAGACTTTTCATCATAGATAACGTTTGATATTTTCGTTATCATATCTTCCGGACGATGTTCACGGAATCGCATTGAATCAAGTTCAAGAGTTCCGTTCTGACAGTTGAGAAGCTTCAATGACCTGTCAAAGTCCTCACCGCTGATACAAAGGCAGTCTGCTGAATCCCTGATTAAAACGTCACGCTTGTTCTTTGAGCCGAATTTACAGTAATAGTTGTAAAATCGCCGTCTTTCGTCCTCGTCAGAGATTTCGACACTGTACCGGATAAGCAGGTCAAAGAATTCTTTTGCAAGTGAATGTGCAGCCATTCCGCCGCTATCCTTCTCCCATATTGTGCCGGTGTAGTGATACCACTCTTTCGCAGTCGTGCAGAACCTCAGCTCATTTCGGTAAAGCTTAGCGAAAAGCTCACTTGTTCCTCTGTCGGTGAAACTGTAACTCAGTGGGTCAAGTACCGTCAGCAGATTCAGTTTTGATTCCGTTCGCAGTTTTTCACTGAACCGCCGCTCAAATTCATCTTTACAGCCGAGTTCTGCTGCCTTCGCCTTTGCACTTTCGAGAAGCTCCGGACGCTCGTCAGGCTGTGCTGAGAGATAGATTCGCTCGCAGAAGTCCGCAGTGTGTGTAAGAAAAATATCACGTTCATTGTTCATTGAACATTCCCCCTTTTACTATGGGGCAGGAATTGGCTCAGATTCAACGAATAAACGTTGATTATTCCGTAATTTTTACATTTCATTCACGAATCCCACCATCGGCGAGGAATTTTTCCGCACTCCGCATTGCCTCTTTTGCTGAATTTATACGGTGCTGCTGAAATTCTAAATAACGGCGTATTTCAGCGTTGTCTTTCGGCAGAAAGTAGCCGCCGCAATCCTTGTCCGGACTGCTCAGAATGACCGCTCCTCGCCTTCTCGCCTCGTTTATTCTCGCTCTGAATTTTCGTGGTGATTCATCGTAGTAATCTGCGCCCTCTTGCATAGATGTGGCATTTTCCTCGCCGTGAGCGAGAAAATCAATAATGTCAAGTTTCATCGTTTTCCTCCTGTTCTTTCTGCCATTTTTCAAAATCTGCTTTGTGCTCGCTTATGTAAACCTTCATACCCGAAAGCACTTGAATGGCAAAGGATTTCGCTTGCTTCTGGCTTATTCTGAAATCGTCAACATTAGTCGTTATCTGCATTGGAATCACCTGTCAGAGCTGCAACGGCATCTTCAATACGCCGCTTCTGCTCCCCTGTCAATTCTTTTCTGAACCAACGGCAGAACGTAAACTCACTTACTCCGACCGCCTCAGCGACCTCATAAAAGTACAGTCTGTGCCTTTTGATAAGCGCACGGACAGCACTGTTTGTATCAACTTTTTCCATTTTGAAAAATCCTTTCAGTATTTTGAAAGGTTGCAACCTTTGATTATATTATACAGCTATTGTTGCAGTTGACATTATTAAATAGTTGTGATATAATTTAAATGAATCCAAACATTTTTGAGGTGATGAAATGTCAGAATTAAGGATAGATGAAGTGAAGGACAGAGTTGAACTGTTCGGAGCACTCGGCTATGATTTGGGAACGATAAAAAATGCTTTTGGAAATGTAGTCGCTATGTTGAATCATACTTCTGATGAATGCTTTCGTGAGCCGAATGCAATTATCAATCACATTGATAATGTGCTGAATGATAATGATGATATAGAATGTATTTGGGAATTTGATACCTCATTATTTGAAATAAATCTTATGATTGCAAATTTTCTTGATAACAGAACAGAAATAGCATTAAAAGCAGATGAAATAAACAGAATACGTCGTGAATATGGAATACTTGTGAATGATGAACCAATTGAACCAAAGGACTATGAATGTATTAACGGAATGCGGTTCAACAACGTCAGGAGCGTTAAAGACGTTATATATTGCATACTTTTCTATTATTCAAACAAAGGACTTAAAATCAAGCGTTGTCTACATTGTGGACGTTGGTTCGCAGCACCAAAATTTGACGTTGATTATTGTTCAAGGTTATCTATTGCCAAAGGTTATACACATCTTACTTGTAAAGCAGCTGCTCAGAATATGCGGCAGGAATGTTCAAGAGTAAAAAATCGAATTGAAACAAAGGCTCGCAATTCTTTAAAAGGACAGTTGACAGGTGGTAACCCTGATTTTATTAACCAATTTCAAATCAAATGCGATACCTATTTAAAACATAAGCCTTTCAAATCGGCAAATAATCTTAGTGAGTATTTGTCTTTTCTTAGGAATACCGACAAAAAAAGGGAGTGGTTGAAATGACACCAGTTGTTATATATGCAAGATTTTCAAGTCACAATCAGCGTGAAGAAAGCATCGAACAACAGCTTAAAGAATGCTATGAATTCGCTGAAAAAAACGGATATACTGTCATAGCCGAGTATATCGACAAAGCTATTTCCGGTACTACTGACAGCCGCCCTGACTTCCTCAGAATGATTGCTGACAGCGCAAACAAATCATTTCAATTTGTGTTAGTTTATCAGCTTGACCGCTTTGCTCGAAATCGTTATGATTCAGCGATATACAAAGCACGTTTGAAGAAAAACGGTGTTCGTGTTCTCTCAGCTTGTGAGAATATCACTGATGACGCTTCCGGAATCCTTGTTGAAGGTCTGCTCGAATCAATGGCGGAATATTACTCCGCAGAACTCGCACAAAAAATCCGCAGAGGTATGGACTATAACGCCGAAAACTGCCTTTGTACAGGCGGAAACGTTGCTCTTGGATATAAGGTCAACTCTGCGAAAAAGTTTGAGATAGACACCGAAACAGCTCCGATAGTTGTGAAAATATTTGAGATGTATGCAGCCGGAAAAACTGTAACAGAAATATGTGATACACTTAATAGTCAGGGATTTAAGACTTCGAGAGGCGTTCCATTCAACAAAAACAGTCTTTGGAGAATGTTAAGCAATAGGCGGTATATTGGTATTTATACATACAAAGGCAAAGAAGTTCCGGACGGTATGCCCCGAATTATTTCCGATGACCTGTTCTATCAGGTTCAGGATATACTTTCAAAAAACAAAAAAGCTCCTGCACATCGAAAAGCAAAAGCCGAATACCTTCTGACTACCAAATTATTCTGTGGAAAATGTCACTCAATGATGACCGGAATCAAGGGAACAGGAAAAAGCGGAAACACTTACTTTTACTACAAGTGCAATAACGCAAAAAAGCACTTATGTGATAAAAAGGCTGTACATAAGGAAATTATTGAGAATCTTGTTATTGAGGAATGCCGGAAGCTCCTGACAAAAGAAAACATTGATATTATCGCTAAAGAAGTCGTTGCACTCTGTGAGCGTGAAAAGGATAACACCAACGTTAAAAGGCTCGAAAAGGCTATCAGGGACATCGAAAAGAAGCAGCATAACCTTATAGCTGCCGTTGCCGAATGTGGTATTGAGAGCGTTAGAAGCACCTTGTACGGTGAAATATCACGCCTTAATGAAGAAACTGATAACCTTAATAAGCAGCTTTCATTTGAATTATGTCAGACGATATCAATTTCAGAGCGTGAAATAAAATTTTTCCTTACTCAGATGAAGAATGGCAATGTTGATGATTTGATGTATCGAAAAACGCTGATTAACACTTTCGTAAATCGAATATACCTCTATGATGACAAAATGACGATTATCTTTAATACCGGTGATAAAGAAGTATCTGTTGATGATGAACTTCTTTCCGATATTGAGGAGTTTGTTTTTGACTGCGAATGCTCCACCAGCGCCGAGCGGGCGCTCGCAGATTCGCGCCTCACTTTATGTGGGGCGCAAATTGTTTCCCGCGTTTCATACCTTGTTCAGAACAGGATGGACTCTAAAAGCGGGCGCACGCAGTTCGCGGTTCAGTTTTTCTGAGCCGCTTTTTTCGGTATATTATTCAATCCGTAGAATAATCAAAAAAAATTTTTCATAACGCACGGAAACGCTCTCTCCAAGTGTGTTATATATGAAAGGAGGCGGGAGCAGATGACGACCGACATCAACCAAGCGCTGTACGCATTCCTAAAATTCGGCGATACAGTACTGCGCGCCGCATATGCCTGCTGCGGAAACTACGCCGAGTCTGAGGACATCACGCAGGATATTTTCCTGTTGCTTCACGCAAAGCCTCAGAGCTTTGCCGATGACGAGCACCTCAAGGCATGGCTGCTCAGGGTAACGGTAAACAAGTGCAAGAATCTGAAAAGGAGCTTTCGCATCAGCCGCACGGGCTCACTCGAGACCGAGGATGTTACGTCTGCGGCATACGAGATGATGACAGAGAACAGCTCGATACTCGCGGAGATACGCGCTCTGCCCGAAAAGTACGCGTCTGTGATATATCTCTACTACTACGAGGGTTATAACACACGCGAGATAGCTGAGATTCAAGGCAAGAGCGAGAACACGGTTTCATCGCTCCTGCGCCGAGGCAGGGAAAAGCTGAAGCTCGAGCTCGAAAAGGAGGGAGCATTATGAGGAAAGAAGACTATAAGAAGGCTCTTGACGGCATTCATTGCAGCAAGGAGTTCAAGGAGAAAATGGAAAAGCAGCTCGCGGGTGATGAGCACCTTATCCCCGAGGGATACGAGGACAGCGTCAGCTCCGTGGAGATAGCGCCCAAGCGAAGCTGGTTCAAATCCATTGCAGTCGCAGCGGCGGCAGTCGTACTCATCGGCGGCTCAGGTGCGGGAGCGTACCACTACTTCCAGAATATGGAGGATGCGCCGTTCGAGTCCTCAGAGACAACGCAGACAACTATCGAGCCGTTCACCGAAGAACCGACTGATGTTGTTTATAATACGCAGTTTGGCGATTTTACTGAAATGAGCCTGTACCTCACCATCAACAAGGGCGAAGCTATCATTGATGTACAGAGGCTTCCTAATTCCTGTGTATCTGAAATAACGGAATATCTGAATTCGGAATACGAATTCGGCGAGAGCAATACTACGTCCGACATGACATATAACTTTTCAAACTCAATAGAGCTTCACTTTAGCGGCGGAGAAAGACCTTACACGCTGACAGCTTATGATAACGGCTATGAGGATGGTCCTGTGATTTTCAGCTATGATGATCAGGACAGTGAAAGCTGGTATAGGGAACATCATGTCTACTGGGGAGCCTTTGTCAGAGTTGCCAAATACCTCATCTATACCGACCTCACGGAAACGAATGTTGATGCCCTCATAGGCAGTGATGACCCTATAAAGCTGTCGGCACAGAAGAAGAGAGCGATATATGAGCTTTTCAACAGCTACCGCAATGAGATAACATACAACGTTAATATGCTTGTTTGCGACGGCGAGGATATACTTAAAGAATCCGATTGGATAAGACTCGATGTTGCGGACTTCACATATGAGATACGCATAGGCAATGAACGTGTCGATATTGCATACGCTGACCCCGCGTCAGGCTCGGAGTTTTTCTTCGACTACACGATACCCAATGGACTTAGCCAAGGTCTTTATGATATCATTACAGGTGAGGACGTCGAGGAGGAGACGACCGAGAATAAGGTCGATGATAAGTCGGTAACAATGTACTCGGTCGAGGACTTCAGCAAGTCACTATATCAGCAGATACACGCCATGAACGATGATGTTGAGGTTAGATACCAACCGCCCGAGTATATCTCAGCGCGAAGTATAGACTTCCCGCTCGTCGGCGACGCGAAGGAGCAGATACTCGCCCTCGTCGAGAATATGGAATGGGAAAAAGCTGAGGATTACGAGCCCTGCGTACCGTTCTACGATTCCTACCACATCAACAGGGATATAGAGTTCGGAGTGGACGGCGTTGTCTATGATCCGCATATCGGTCTTGTATGCCGAACCAAGGATATGGGCGCATATTCGCAGATAATCAACATTTTCGAGTCAAGCTTAAAGAGCGATGATTTCACGCTCGCGAAGTATATGCTCACAATGCCCGAGAACACCTACAGCTCGCTCGATGGCGACTACGAGTCGTTCTTTGAGTATGAAAACGACTCGATAGACAAGCCGGCTCCCAACGGCAGGGGACATATTCTCGTCAGCAAGACCTACGAAGCCGAGAACATCACACTTGATGACTTCGACGCCAATTCCTACTTCAAGGGGTGCAAGCTCGAATACGCCCGCAGAGGCGACAAGAACGCGTGGGTATTGTCCGGCGCTAGGAACGAAGCCACAGGCGGTGAAAATTCGTTTTTCGATATTGAGGCAATCAGCGACACCGTTTTCTTTGAACTCAGCACCTATAATGTCCACAGCAAGACGAGCTCCCTCACTGTCAACGGCGACGTCTACAGCTTCGATTTCGATATCAGCTACGATGGTACTCACGGTCGGAGGTATAAGCTCGACGTTGACTCCTATGGTACACCGCGCTTTTACGAGGTAACATCATATGGCTATGATGACGGAGACAGGGTGACAACAAGATTCTCCATAAGCAATGTAGTATACGACAGAGAAGGCTTTGAGGTACCCGAGCTGACCTCCGAGCAGGAGGCGAATCTCTACCGCACGGAATTCAAATACTTCAACTGACAATATGCGGAAAAACCGCCCCGAGGCTATCCTTGGGGCGGTTTTCCTAAGTTAGGTATGTAAGGAGTAAGAACAAAGCATTAGTTAGCTGTCGCTGTTACCTGTGCTCTCTGCGGAACATTACAGACTTTCTGCTCCGTGAGCTTGTGCGAGAGCATATATATGAATGCGGAGGCGTTCATCAGCAGAGCGCCTGTCCACGCGAGTATCTCCGCGAATGCTGTGGCTCTGAAGCCGAGTCCGCCGATGAAGAAAGCGATGACTGCGACACGGATGACCATTTCAAGTATGCCCGAGCACATCGGTATGAACGGCGAGCCCATTGCCTGTACGCCGTTGCGGAATATGAACAGGAAGTCGACTGCGAAAAGCATAACTCCCGTGATAGGCAGGAACTGTGCCGCGAGTGATATCTGATCCTCGCCGCTGAGCATGAGAGATGCGAGCTGACGCGGGAAGAATACCATTGCAGAGCCGAATATAACGTATCCTACGAACGCGATAGCAAGGCAGACCTTTGTGCCGTCCTTGATACGGTCGTATTTTTTTGCGCCGTAGTTCTGGCTAGTGAACGAGGACATCGAGAATCCCGCTGTAACAGCAGGGGACATGAAGATGTTGATGAACTTGCTGCACGCCGAGTACGCGGAGGTGCACGCAACTCCGAGACCGTTGACGAAGCCCTGTACTACCATGCAGCCGACAGCTGTGATGGAGTTCATCAGCGCCATAGGTACGCCGTTTTTGAGCAGCTCGAGGTCGAGCCTGATATCGAATGCGAAGTCAGCCTTTGAGAGCTTTATAACTTCGATTTTGCTGAGCTTGACGAAGCATATCGTCGCGGAAACTATCTGAGCCGCAACGGTCGCGATAGCCGCTCCCTCAACTCCTGTTTTCAGGACAAAGATGAAAAATGAATCGAGTGTGATATTGAGCACCGTCGAGACGATTATCGCCGTGAACGGCGTTCTGCTGTCGCCGAGCGCACGGAGTATGCCCGCGCAGAGGTTGTAGGCGATAGCGGTAACGAGTCCGCCGAAGACAATGTAGCCGTATTTGAGGCTGTCGTGGATTATCAGGTCTGAGGTCTGGAGCAGGCGAAGCGCCGTCCTGAGGAAAACAATGCTGAATATCGTCAGCAGGACAGCTATAGCTCCCGCCAGTTTTACTGCCGAGGCTGTAGTACGGCGCATTTTGTCGTAGTCCTTGGCTCCGAATGCCTGCGCGATAAGAACGCAGAAGCCGTTGGAAAGTCCCATTGAGAAGCCGACTATCAGGAAGAACAGCGAGCCCATATTTCCGACTGCACCGAGAGCGTTGTCGCTTATTCCCTTGCCGACTATGGCTGTATCCGCGAGCGAATACACCTGCTGGAGCATATTTGTGAAAAGCATCGGGAAAAAGAACGCAAGTATGAGCTTGCTTACCTTTCCCTGTGTGAGGTCAGAAGTTTTAGCCATGATGTACCTCCGTTTCCGTCTATGCCTGTGTTTCGTTCTCTGAAGCTATTATAACATTTATATACTAAGATTTATATCAGAACTATTGCATTTTTTATAAATTTGTGGTACAATATCCATTGTGTGTTTGAAAAATACACGACGGAAAGAGGTGCAGGCTTTGAATACCAACCGCGACCTTAACTACAGGCTTTTTATCCAAAAGGAAAACGATTTCACCCGAACGGATATACACAGCGAATTTGAAAAATACTATGCCATAAGAGACGGAGATGTCTCGCGCGTAAAGGAAAACTACGCACGTGCCCGCCTCGATTTCAACAAGGGAAAGGGTCAGCTCTCGGACGACCCGCTCCGCAACAATATATATCATCTTGTGGTGTGTGCCGCTATAGTTGCACGTATCTGCGTTGATGGCGGACTCGAGCACAACGTAGCGTACACTCTGAGCGATATTTATATACGTAAGGCAGACAAGTGTACCGACCCCGACGAGGTACTCGACCTGCTCGGAGAAATGCAGGTGGACTTCGCCCAGCGTATGCGCGAGACTCAGAAAACAGGCGCGATATCTGTTCACGTGAGACGCACGATAGACTACATCTACGACCACCTACACGAGAGCCTCACGCTTGAAATGCTCGCGGAGAGGGAGGGACTGCACCCGAGCTCCATGTCGCGGCTATTCGCGAAAGAGACAGGCGTGACGCTCAAGGACTACATTATCCGTGCAAAGATAAAAACTGCTGGAAATATGCTGAAATACTCGTCTTTCGCGCTCTCGGACATATCGCTCTCGCTGGGCTTTTCCTCGCAGAGCGCGTTTACGTCCACTTTCCGCAAGATAACGGGTATGACTCCTGGACAGTACCGCAGTATGTACTACTCGGACAATATATCCGAGCTTTGAGTTTATTGGTGAATCAGAATACTTTTGAGGTGAATTTCTTTGACAATCAGGAACTATGACGAAATTGATGACAAATACTACTACGGAGGCAGGCTCGGAGCTATCTACTCCCGTCACCAGACAGAATTCAGGGTATGGTCTCCGTGCGCTGACAAGGTCAAGGTAAGACTTTATCCCGACGGCGAGGACAGCTCTCCTATAGCGGTCGTAAGCATGAAGTGCAGGGACGGCGTTTGGTCGACCATTGTCTGCGACGACCTCGACGGCGTGTACTACACCTACGAAGTCCACATCGACGGCGAGGAGTTTGAGACTATCGACATCTACGCTGTGACGGCAGGTGTGAACGGCAAAAGGGGAATGGTGCTCGACCTCTCGGGAGCTGAGCCCGACGGCTGGCAGCTCGACACGCCTGTTGCGCTCGAAAAATACACGGACGCTATAATTTATGAGCTCCATGTTCGCGACTTCTCGATAGACAGGAGCGGACACTTCCGTAACAGAGGCAAATTCCTTGCTTTCACGGAGTCGGGTGTCACCAACGATATGGGCGACGAGATAGGTCTTGATTACATCGAATCGCTCGGTGTGACGCACATTCATCTCCTGCCTGTTTTCGACTTCGCGACTGTGGACGAGAGCAGCAGTCTGCCGCAGTTCAACTGGGGCTACGACCCGCTCAATTACAATGTCCTCGAGGGCTCGTACAGCTCCGACCCGTTCGACGGCGAGGTCAGGGTGCGCGAGTTCCGTCAGCTCGTCATGGCGTGCCACAAAAGAGGAATCGGCGTCATAATGGACGTTGTTTACAACCACACGTATAATACCGAAAATTCGGCGTTCAGCAAGACATTCCCATACTATTACTACAGACTGTGGGAGGGAAACTACTCCAACGGATCGGGCTGCGGAAATGAGTTTGCATCCGAGCGTAAAATGGCTCGCAAGTATATCATCGACAGCCTCTGCTTCCTCGCCGAGACCTACAAGCTCGACGGCTTCCGCTTCGACCTCATGGGACTCCTCGACATCGAGACCCTCAATCGCGCGGCCGAGAAGCTCCGCCGCATAAATCCCGATATCATCCTCTACGGCGAGGGCTGGACGGGCGGAGGTTGCCCTCTCGATGACTCTCTCCGCGCGATGAAGCACAATATCCGCAAGCTGCCTGAATATGCGGTGTTCTCGGACGAGTTCCGCGATACGGTCAAGGGCAGCGTGTTCCACGACGAAGCAACGGGCTACGTCAACGGCGGAAGCTCATATGACAAGGCTCAGCTGATAAAGGCTTCGCTCTGCGGCTGGGTCGGTCACCAGCAGGTCATGAACGGCTCTATCGCCGATTCTGCGTGCCAGATTGTCAACTACGTAGAGGCTCACGACAACCTCACGTTCTTCGATAAGCTCATACTTTCGATGAAGGGCGCATCCGACTGGGACCTCATCGCCGCCGATAAGCTCGGTGCGGCTCTGATATTCTTCTCGCAGGGCATACCGTTCATTCAAGCGGGACAGGAATTCCTGCGAAGCAAACCGCTCCCGAGCGGCGGCTACGACCACAACAGCTATAATTCTCCCGACAGCGTCAACAGCATAAAGTGGGACAGACTTACGAATTACCGCGAGCCTCAGCAGTATTATGCGGGACTTATCGCAATACGGCGTAAATTCGCTGAGTTCAGGCTTCGCTACGGTGCGGAGATACGCGCGCTCATCAGCTTCCAGGACCTCGAGAACGGTGCATTCATCGCGTATATCGGGCGTTTCATGCTCGTTGTGAATCCGCACGGTCATGAGCTGAAGGTGCAGGCGAAGGGCGATGTCTACGCGGACAAGAGCTCGGCTTCTGCTACTCCGCTGTATCATGTGGACGGTGAAGCTGTCTGCGGCAGAAGAAGCGTACTGCTTGTAAAGATAAAATGAGAAAAGCTCCCGTATGGGAGCTTTTTCGCTGTAAATTGGTATTTTGGCAATAAAAATACGCGGTTCAGCTAAGCTGAACCGCGCTGGCGCGGATTGAGAGATTTGAACTCTCGCGCCGGTTTCCCGACCTACTCCCTTAGCAGGGGAGCCCCTTCACCACTTGGGTAAATCCGCATTACCGACATACTATCGGCAACTATTTGTCAGTTAGACTTTCGTATTGCTGAAATACGCGAAAGAAAACTAACGATTTGTAAAGAACAAGCGAGCTTGCGAGCGAATCCGCGAACACCGGCTCGGTGTGGCGGAGAGGGTGGGATTCGAACCCACGTGACCGTTAAGTCAAACGGTTTTCAAGACCGCCTCGTTATGACCGCTTCGATACCTCTCCATTATGGTTGCTTTCAATCAGTCAGCTTTATTATTATACCACATCGGAGGTTCGTTGTCAAGAACGGCAGGAGAGAAGAATGCGACAAGAAATTGTCAACATTTTTGTTTGAATTGACGAAGCGGTTCCACATTGCGCTGATACATCACGGAATAATTAGTAAAATATATAAAATTATGCCGTTTTGGTGTTTTTCTGGCATTTTGCACTTTACAGAAACGCATTTTTAGTGTAAAATAGATACAGTAATTTTTTTGTGAGGTGCAATGTATGGAACCCAAATATAAAAGAATATTATTAAAGGTCAGCGGCGAGGCTCTCGCAGGCGACAAGAAAACAGGTCTCAACTATGACGTCATCACCGACATCTGCAAGAGTATCAAAAAAGTCGTTGACGCAGGCGTACAGGTCGCTGTAGTTGTCGGCGGAGGCAACTTCTGGAGAGGTCGCTCCAGCGGAGCTATGGACAGAACAAGAGCTGACCACATCGGTATGCTCGCTACAGCTATGAACGCTCTCGCGCTTGCTGACGTTCTCGAGTCGCTCGGCTGCGATACACGCGTACAGACTGCTATCAATATGTCTCAGGTCGCTGAGCCTTATATCCGCAACAGAGCTGTCCGTCACCTTGACAAGGGCAGGGTAGTCATCTTCGGCTGCGGCACGGGTAACCCCTTCTTCTCGACCGATACTGCGGCTTCGCTCCGTGCAGCCGAGATAAACGCCGATATATTCCTCAAGGCTACGCTCGTTGACGGCGTATACGATAAAGACCCCCACAAGTACCCCGACGCAAAGAAGTACAGCACTCTCACGTTCTCCAAGGTCATCGGCGAGGAGCTCGGTGTCATGGACAGCACCGCTGCTGCTATGTGCCGCGACAACAAGATGAAAATGCTCGTATTCGATCTCAGCCGCCCCGACAACATCTATGACGCTGTCATGGGCGAGGACGTAGGTACTGTTGTTTACGAGGACTGATAAAACGAACCAAAATTTCTGCATAGAAAGGAATGTATCACGATGAAAGACACTATCAACAACGCTAAGGAAAAAATGAACAAGAGCCTTAACTCCCTCGACAAGGAGTTCGCGGCTATCCGCGCAGGACGTGCTAATCCCGCTGTTCTCGACAAGGTGACCGTTGATTACTGGGGTACTCCCACTCCTATCAACCAAATGGCTGCAATCTCAGTATCTGAGGGACGTATCCTCGTTATCTCGCCTTGGGAGAAGCAGCAGCTCAAGCCTATCGAGAAGGCTATTCAGGCATCCGATATCGGCATAAATCCAACCAATGACGGCAGCGTTATCCGTCTCGCATTCCCGCAGCTCACCGAGGACAGACGTAAGGAGCTCTGCAAGGGCGTAAAGAAGCTCGGCGAGGACTGCAAGGTTGCTATCCGCTCTATCAGACGCGATACTATGGATAAGCTCAAGAAGATGCAGAAGAACTCCGAGATAACCGAGGACGACCTCAAGGACTGCGAGAAGAAGGTTCAGGATATCACTGACAAGTTCTGCAACGAGGCTGACAAGGCTGTAGCCGACAAGGAAAAAGAGATAATGACTGTCTGAGGTGAAACAATGGCTATTTTCAATAAAAAGAAAGAGGAGCTCCTCACTGAGCTCCCCGAGGTGCTCCCGCAGCACGTCGGCATAATCATGGACGGCAACGGCAGATGGGCTAAGAAGCGCGGACTGCCCCGTCCTATGGGACATATCGAAGGCGCTAAGACCTTCAAGAAGATAATCCGTCACTGCAAGGATATCGGTCTGAAGCACATTTCATTCTACGCATTTTCAACCGAGAATTGGAACCGCCCCGAGGACGAAGTTTCGGGACTTATGAAGCTTTTCTATGACTACCTCGGCGATATCCACTGGCTCCACGAGGAGAAGACAAGACTCATCTTCATGGGCGACAAAGCACGCTTCTCCGAGAAGCTCCGCAACAAGATGATAGAGGTAGAGGAGGCTTGCAAGAACTACGACGAGATGATTGTCTTCCTCGCTGTCAATTATGGCGGACGTGACGATATCACGTACAGCTGCCGCAAAATAGCTGAAAAGGTCAAGAACGGAGAACTCCAGCCCGAGGACATCACCGAGCAGACTATCGCTGACGGACTCTATACAGCAGGCTATCCCGATGTTGACCTTGTTATCCGTCCGAGCGGCGAGCTCCGTCTGTCTAACTTCCTTATCTGGCAGTGCGCTTACGCGGAGTATTACTTCACGGATATCCTCTGGCCCGACTTCACAGGCAAGGACCTCGATGACGCTATAATCGATTACGCGAACAGAAGCCGCAGATTTGGTGGCGTCTGATGCTGACAAGGATTATCTCAGGCGCGGTCGGCGCTGCTCTGCTGGCTGTAGTCCTGTACTTCCATGATACATTGCTGCTCCCGATAGCAGTCTCCGCTATGGTCGCTGTTATGCTGTTCGAGCTGATACGCGCGGTAAAACTACATAAGCGCCTTGCGATACTTATTCCTGCGGAACTCTGCGGAATCGCGGTGCCGCTGCTCTACAGCAACAAGTTCTACGGCGACCAGTCGAAGCTTTTCCAGACCCTCGACTATTACTCGGAGCCTTTCGAGACGGCTGTTCCCGAGTGGAGACTGAACGTTTTCGGAGTATCTGTGCTGCCCGAACTGCTTGTATTTGCGATAACGCTTGCTGCCGCCTTCATCATATTCGTCACATGGCTGAGAAATCACAAGGATATCCGCTACGAGCAGGTATTCTTCGTACTCGCGTGCATGATACTCGTGCCGCAGGCTATGACTACCATGATACGCATCGAGCGTACAGACAGCAATAACGGTCTGTTCCTGCTGATAATGGCTCTGTGCGGAGCGTGGATAGCTGATACGGGCGCTTATTTCACAGGTGTTGCTATAGGCAAGCACAAGCTCTGCCCCGAAATAAGCCCGAAGAAAACTATCGAGGGCTTCGTCGGCGGCATACTCACGACAGCTATAGCCTACGCTGTCGCATTCTCGCTGTATTTCGGCTTCACTCCCGCAAGAGCTGCTATCGCATTTGTTACAGGTGCGTTCTGCGCGGTAGTCGGTGCTATCGGCGATTTATCCGCCTCTATGGTAAAGAGGCAGATTGGCTTCAAGGACTACGGAAAAATTATGCCAGGTCACGGCGGACTCATGGACCGCTTTGACAGCGTGCTTTTCGTGCTCCCGACATTCTATGTATTCATTGCGTTCTTTGGTATACATATGTATTTATAATGCTCAGAGGTGACTAAACGTGTATGCGGATAGTCCCTTTTGTGCTTATGCGGAATCTCGTTTTTGCGGCGATGTGCCGTCTGACGTGAATTTTCGTGACATAAAGGAGATATAATATAATGAACAAAAATGTTTCTATTCTCGGTTCGACAGGCTCGATAGGAACGCAGTCTCTCGAGGTCTGCGAGAAGCAGGGCTTCAATATTGTGGCTCTCGCCGCTCACAGCAGCGTTAAGCTCCTGAGCGAGCAGGTGAGGAAGTTCAAGCCAAAGTATGTCTGCATCTACAATGAGCAGAAGTACGCGGAGCTAAAGGACAGCCTCGCAGATATGGACGTCGAGATACTCTGCGGCATGGACGGACTCTGCAAAATAGCGGCTCTTGAGGAGAATGACATCGTGCTCAACTCCGTTGTAGGCATGGTCGGACTGCTCCCTACGCTGACAGCTATCGAAGCAGGCAAGGACATCGCTCTCGCAAACAAGGAGACCCTTGTCGCGGGCGGCAAGCTCGTAATGTCCAAGGCTGTCGAAAAGGGTGTGAAGATATACCCTGTCGACAGCGAGCATTCCGCGATATTCCAGTGCTTGCAGGGCAACAAGCGCTCGCAGCTCTCGAAGATAATCCTCACTGCTTCGGGCGGACCGTTCTACGGCTACAGCTACGAGCAGCTCAGAGGCGTCACCAAGGCGGACGCTCTCAAGCACCCGAACTGGGACATGGGCAACAAAATTACTATCGACTCCGCAACGCTGATGAACAAGGGGCTCGAATTCATCGAGGCGAAGTGGCTGTTCGACCTCGAGCCCGACCAGATAGAGATAGTCGTTCACCGTCAGAGCGTCATACACTCCGCAGTCGAGTACAACGACTACGCTGTAATCGCACAGCTCGGAGTTCCTGACATGAAGATACCGATACAGTACGCGCTGACCTATCCCGACAGATTCGAGTGCCCGACCAAACCGCTGTCACTCACCGACTACGGCACTCTCACATTTGCAAAGCCCGACAGCGAGACGTTCAAGTGCCTCGGTGCGGCGATAGAAGCTATAACACGCAGCGGAGCTTATCCCTGCCTAGTGAACTCCGCGAATGAGGAGGCTGTACGCGCTTTCCTCAACGATGAGATAAGCTTCATACAGATAGGCGAGATAGTTTCGTCCGTGCTCGATAAGTTCGGATATTCAGAGATAAACTGCTACGAGGACGTCATGGACGCCGACAAGCGCGCCCGTGAGTACGTGAGAAGCCTCATCTGAGCATACAGAAAGAAAGGATACAAATGGGTATAGTTTTTGCACTTATCATTTTCGGACTCATCGTAACGATACACGAGTTCGGACACTTCATCTGCGCCAAGCTCAGCGGGATAAAGGTGCTTGAATTCTCCGTAGGCATGGGACCTAAGCTGTTACAGAAGCGCTTCGGTGAGACTGCCTACTCGCTGAGACTTCTCCCGCTCGGAGGTTTCTGCGCTATGGAGGGCGAGGATTCGAGCGAAGATAATCCGCGCTCTTTCCGCAACGCTAAGCTCTGGAAGCGCATGATAGTCCTTGTTGCTGGAGCGTGTATGAACTTCCTCCTCGGTATCGTGATGTGTACGATAATGGTGAGTATGTTCGAGGTCATCCCGACTACACGCATCAGCGGATTCAGCGGCAAGATAAATGACGACGGAAGCAAGACTTTCTACGCACAGAGCTATCACACGGGTTTGCGTCACGGCGATAAGATAGTGAAGATAGACGGTACGTCGATATACAGCTACCTTGACATTGATTATATGTTCGCGACATTCTCGTCCGATACGCACGAAGTCGTTGTAAAACGCGACGGACAGCGTATCAAGCTCGATAACGTCACCTTCCATGATGACGCATCGGGAGAGCTGATGGACTTCGGGCTTGAATATAACGATAAAAGCGTGCTGAGCATTATGAGGTGCTCGGGAGAGACTGCGCTCTCTATGGGACATATCGTCGGTATGTCGCTGAAGCAGATGATAACAGGCAAGCTCAGCAAGGACCAGATATCGGGACCTGTCGGCGTTGTCTCGTCGATAAACGACACTACTCAGCAGGCTGAATCTACCGAGGACCTCGTATTCATGCTCGTTTATATGACTGCACTCATCACGATAAATGTCGGCATATTCAATCTCCTGCCTATCCCGGGTCTCGACGGCGGCAGACTGCTGTTCTGCTTCATAGAGCTCGTACGCCGCAAGCCTGTCAAGCCCGAGCATGAAGGCTACGTACACCTCGCAGGAATGGTACTGCTGTTCGGTGTGCTGATATTCGCCACATTCAACGACATTATGCGTATCATACAAAAATGAACAAAAAAGTCAGGTTCAGATCCGAAAAGGAAGACTTTGGAGCTGCCGCCGTTATCTGGGGCTTATTCCTCTTCATAGGCGCGGTCAGCATATATTTAACTGCTAAAAAACATGATATCGGTGTGATCGAATGTCTGCGGAAGCTGGTATCTGAGGAGGGCATTCAGGGAAAGGTTTTGCTTCCCGCTCTGTTTGCGATACCCTTCATTATGACGATGCGCTGTTTGCTGAGCAAGGTGAAAAGACGCATATTTCTCGAATGCGGTTTGCCTGTCGAAGCTGATATAGTCGATGTGATCAGAAAGCCGAAACGCGCTGACAGATTGATCGTCAGACTGCCTGACGGTCAGGAGATAAAAAGTGACGGTTTCTATATGAGTATCGACACGTTTTACTTCAACAAATGTACCGTTTACAAGCTGAACGGTAAATACATCGTAAGTGAGATATACAATAAAAGGAGTTAGTATCATGAGAAATGTCAGACCTGTAAAGGTCGGGGACTGCGTCCTCGACGGAAAGCACATCTACATACAGTCCATGCTCAACGCTCGCTCGGATGATATCGAGGGGAGTGTGAAGCAGGCAGTCGAGCTCGAAAAGGCGGGCTGTGAGATAATCCGCGCGGCTATTCCGAACATGGACGCTGTCAAGCTCATTCCCGCTATCAAGGAGGCGGTAAAAATACCGCTCGTTGCCGATATCCATTTCGACTACAAGCTCGCTATAGAAGCTGCTGCTGCGGGAGTTGACAAGATACGCATAAATCCCGGCAACATCGGCGGTATGGACAGGGTCAAGGCAGTCGTTGATGCCTGCCGCGCACATAATTTGCCTATCCGTATCGGCGTGAATTCAGGCTCACTCGAGAAGGACATTCTCGCAAAATATGGCTCTCCAACGCCTGAGGCTCTCGTCGAGAGCGCAATGGGTCACGCGGCTCTGCTCGAACGATTCGACTTCAATGATATCGTCATCTCTATCAAATCCTCCGACGTAAACCGCATGATTGCTTCCTACCGACTTGCCGCTGAGAAGTGCAATTATCCGCTTCATCTCGGCGTTACCGAGGCAGGCACCGAGCGCATGGGACTTATCAAGTCAGCGGTAGGCATTGGCTCGCTCCTGTGCGACGGTATCGGCGAGACTATCCGCGTGTCGCTCACGGACGAGCCCGTCAAGGAGATAGAGGCTGCTAAGGATATCCTCAGATGCATCGGCAAGCGCGGCGGCGTGAGATTCGTATCATGTCCGACCTGCGGACGCACGCGCATTGACCTAATCGGTACTGCTAAAAAGGTTGAGGCGGCACTCAAGGACTGCGACAAGGACATCACTGTCGCTGTCATGGGCTGTATCGTCAATGGTCCCGGAGAGGCACGCGAGGCTGATATCGGTATCGCGGGCGGCGACGGCTGCGCTATCATCTTCAAGAAGGACGGCACTCAGCGCAAGATACGCGAGGACGAAATAGTGACTGAACTTCTTGCCGAGGTAGAAAAACTTTGATTCCAACAAGGGCGGACTATGTTCGCCCTTAAAGTCTTGATACGGAGTTTTATTCATGAACATTGTTTTATCCGAATTTTTAAAGGAATACTGCGCCGAGCTGCCCGAATCCGTGGGCGCGGGCGAGATATACAAGATGACGTATACGCAGGATATGCGCCATTTCAGCTTCTTTGCGAGGTTCAGCGCGTACGTGCAGTCGGCTGACATATTCGCGTTCGAATCTGCCCTTGCGGAAGCGATAAAGGTCGACTCGGTACGCCTGCACCCGCGCTATGAGGAGTCGCTCTTTGAGATGTCGCAGTTCTCTGATATCCTCACTATTCTGAAGCGCGATGTCTCTGTAGTCAACGGCTTCCTTGATGACGCCGATATCAGGCGCTCCGAGAATAAGCTGTCTATAGGACTGAAGCACAGCGGCAGAGAAATACTTGAAAAGTTCCATTTCTCGCGTCAGCTCAGCCAGCTCATCTACAATATGTACGGACTGCGCTTCGAGATAGAGCTGCTCGGCGGAGAGGCTATCACCTCCGAGGAATTCGATAACATCACCGCTGAGGTCGAGGCTACACTGCCCGACTACAGCGACCAGTTCGCACCCGAGAAGTCCGAGGAAGAGAAGCGTCAGGAGCTCATTCAGGCAGCCGTTCCGACACGTTCTGTCGATACGTCCTCTCTCGATATGGACTTCGACGCCGAATCAGCGGAAATGCTCAAGGGACGTCCCATACGTGAGAAGCCCATTTCAATTGCCGATGCTGTCAAGCTCCTCTCCGAGCGCGTTGTTATCGTCGGAGACGTTTTTGCCTCCGAGGCAAAGGAACTCCGAAGCGGCAAGACTGTTGTCACGTTCAATGTCACCGATTACAGCGGCTCACTGCTCGTCAAGGTCTTTGTCAAGGAAAACGACGAGGACGAGCTCAAGCTGTTCACAGGTATCAAGAACGGCACAACGCTACTCATCGCGGGCAAAATAGACTATGACCAGTTCGCGAAGGATATCTGCATAATGCCCAATTCGCTGATAAAGGTCAAGCGCGCTCCGAAAATGGATACATACCCCGAGAAGCGCGTCGAGCTCCATTGTCATACGAATATGTCTGCCATGGACGCTGTCACCGACCCTGTCACACTGATAAACCGCGCGGCATCGTGGGGACATCAGGCTATGGCGATAACCGACCACGGCAACGTGCAGGCTTTCCCCGACTGTATGTACAATATGCCCAAGAACTTCAAGTGCATATACGGCATGGAGGCTTATGTAGTCAACGATATCGAGCGTGATATGGTTGTCTACGGCGACGACGACCGCAAGCTCGACGAGGAGATAATCGTTTTCGACGTCGAGACAACAGGTCTGAGCTTCCGACATGACAGGCTGACAGAGATAGGCGCAGTCAAGCTCAAAAATCTACAGGTCATCGACAGCTTCAATACCAAGGTAAATCCTGGATTCCATATCCCAGAGAAAATAACCGAGCTCACAGGTATCAGCGACGCTGATGTTGCCGACGCTCCCGCCGAGGCTGAGGCTCTGCGGCAGTTCATGGAGTTCTGCGGGGACAAGCCCGTACTCGTCGCTCACAACGCGCGTTTCGATACGAATATGATAAATCAGGTCTGCGAGCGGAATAATATCGACTTCCCGTATACGTGGGTCGACACGCTCGTTATGTGCCAGTCGATGCTCCCCGAAATGGGACGTCACAGGCTCAATCTCGTGGCAAAACAGCTAAAGCTCGGCAATTTCGAGCACCACCGAGCCTCCGACGATGCGCTCATGCTCGCAAAGATATTCATCGAACTCTCGGGCAGATTAAAGAACGAGCGCTCTTTTGCGACAGTTCAACAGCTCAATATCCTCGTCGACGAGATAGAGAAGAAAAAGCTTAAATCCTACCATCAGATAATCCTCGTCCGCAATCAGGAGGGACTGAAAAACCTCTACAGGCTTGTTTCAATAAGCAACCTCGAATACTTCTACAAAAAGCCGCTTATCCCTAAATCAGTCCTCATCAAGCACCGCGAGGGACTCATCTTCGGCAGTGCCTGCGAGGCGGGAGAGCTATTCCGCGCAATGGTCGACCTACGCTCGCAGGACTTCATCGACAACCTCGCACGCTTCTACGACTACCTCGAGATACAGCCGATATGCAACAACGAGTTCATGGTGCGCGAGGGCACTGTGCAGAACGACGACGAGCTCCGCGAGTTCAACAGCTATATCGTACAGCTCGGCGAACGGCTGAATATCCCCGTATGTGCGACCTGCGACGTCCACTTCATCGACCCGAAGGACGCTATCTTCCGCAAGATAATCCTCACGACAATGGGCTTCAAGGACGCTGAAAATCAGGCGGCACTCTATTTCAGAACGACTGACGAGATGATGAAGGAATTCGCATACCTCGGCGAGGACAAGGCGAAGGAGATAGTCATCACAAATACAAACGCTATCGCGGATATGGTCGAGGTCGTGCGCCCAATCCCCAAGGGCACGTTCACGCCTACTATCGAGGGCGCGGAGGAGGAGCTCACGCGCATAACCCACGACAAGGCGCATGAAATATACGGCGACCCGCTTCCCGAGCTCGTTGACAAACGTCTCGACCGCGAGCTCGGCTCTATCATCAAGCACGGCTTCTCAGTGCTCTACATCATCGCGCAGAAGCTTGTGTGGAACTCCGTCGAAAATGGCTACCTCGTAGGCTCACGTGGTTCGGTAGGATCGTCATTTGTAGCCTCAATGGCAGGAATATCCGAGGTTAACCCGCTCCCGCCGCACTATGTCTGCCCGAACCCCGACTGCAAGTACAGCGAGTTTCTGCTCGACGGTAAGTACGGATCGGGCTTTGACCTCCCGCCGAAGAAGTGCCCGAAATGCGGCGCAGACCTTAATCGCGACGGTCACGATATACCGTTCGAGACCTTCCTCGGCTTCGACGGTGACAAGGCGCCCGATATCGACCTCAACTTCTCCGATGAATACCAGTTCTGGGCTCACCGCTACACGGAGGAGCTGTTCGGCAAATCCAACGTTTTCAAGGCGGGAACTATCTCCGTTGTCGCCGATAAGACGGCGTTCGGCTACGTGAAGAAATACTGCGAGGACAACGGTATCACGCTCAACAACTCCGAGATGAACCGCCTCGCGATAGGATGTACGGGTATCAAGCGCACGACAGGTCAGCACCCCGGCGGAATGGTCGTTGTTCCATCTGACTACGAGGTGTACGACTTCACGCCTGTTCAGCATCCCGCAGATACAGCTGATTCGGAGATTATCACAACCCATTTCACGTTCAACTCCCTGCATGACACTATCCTCAAGCTCGACGAGCTCGGACACGTAGTCCCGACGCTGTACAAGCACCTCGAGGACCTTACGAATATCAAGATAAAGGACGTTCCGACCTCAGACCCCGACGTTATCCGTATGTGTACGGACTGCTCGGTGCTCGGAGTAACCCCCGAGGACATTTTCTGCAAGACGGGAAGCCTTGGTATCCCTGAAATGGGTACGGGCTTCACGATACAGATGCTCCTCGACGCCAAGCCGACAAAGTTCAGCGACTTCCTACAGATATCGGGACTTTCCCACGGTACGGACGTTTGGCTCGGCAATGCAAAGGACCTCATCGACAACAACGTCTGCACGATTTCCGAGGTTATCGGTACTCGTGACAGTATCATGACGTACCTGCTCTATAAGGGCGTTGAGCCGAAAATGGCGTTCCAGATAATGGAGTGGACTCGTAAGGGCAAGGCTCCGAAGCAGTTCACGCCCGAGATAATCGAAATGCTCAGAAGTCACGATGTGCCCGAATGGTACATCGAAAGCTGTCTGAAAATAAAGTATATGTTCCCGAAGGCGCACGCCGCCGCCTACGTTATCGCGGCGATAAAGCTCGGCTGGTTCAAGCTCCATATGCCGCTTGAATACTACGCGACTTACTTCTCAGTCCGCGGCGAGGACTTCAACGCAGAGCTCGCAGTGCAGGGCAAGGAGGTCGTCCGTGCGAAGCTGAGAGAGCTCCGCGAGCTCGGCAACGACCGCTCCAAGAAGGAGACCGACCTGTACGATATCCTGCTCATCACGAACGAGATGCTCTCGCGCGGGTATGAGTTCCTGCCGATAGACCTGTTCAAGTCCGATGCAAAGGACTTCCTCATAGAGGACGGCAAGCTTCGCATACCGTTCTCAGCTATGTCGGGAGTAGGTGAAAGCGCCGCAAAGGGACTGCATGAAGCCGCTCAGAAGGGCGGATTCATCTCGATAGAGGAGTTCCAGGACATGAGCGGTGCGTCAAAAACGACAATAGATATGTTGAAAAGCATAGGAGCTTTCGGCGACTTGCCAGAATCTTCACAGATGAGCTTCTTTTAACTTGACTTTTTTATGGTAATATGTTACTATATTACCATGGTAACACATTAGCAAACTAAAGTGATTCTTTCGGAGGTCAGTTTCATCATGAAAAACTACGATTTAATCACTCCCGAGGGCACAAAAGACCTGCTCTTCGGCGAGTGCATCATACGCAGAAACATCGAGAACACCCTCAGAGGCATTTTCAGCAGCAGAGGCTACAGCGAGATGATAACTCCAGGGCTTGAATTCTTCGACGTTTTCAACCTCAACTCCCGCTACTTCCCGCAGGAGAACCTCTACAAGCTCACGGACAGCAAGGGCAGACTGCTCGTTATGCGTCCCGACTCGACAATGCCTATCGCGCGAGTTGTTGCTACACGTCTCCGCGACGCGATACTGCCGCTGAAGCTCTGCTACAATCAGACAGTCTACCGCACCGAGCCCGCACTCAAGGGCAGGAGTGACGAGATAGTACAGGCAGGTATCGAGCTCATAGGCTCACAGCTGAAAATGGCAGACCTCGAGGTAATCTCGACTGCTATAGATTCTCTGAAAGCATTCGGTATGGAATTCTCGCTTGAAATAGGTCATATCGGCGTATTCAAGGAGCTTGTCGGCAAGCTCGAGGTCACCGATACCGACAAGGAGCGTATCCGCAAGCTTATAGAAAGCAAGAACTTCCCCGCGCTCAATGACCTGCTCGATTCATTCGGCAGCAATCCCATTACTGCGGCGCTGAAAAAGCTTCCTGCTCTCTTCGGAGGAGTTGAGGTATTCGACAAGGCGGAGGACCTTATCCCCGACGAGAACGTCAAGCATATCCTTGATGAGCTCCGCGAGCTGTACTGCGATATAAACGAGCTCTGCGGCTCTGATACAAACATCACCGTCGACCTCGGACTCGTAAACAAGACCGACTACTACACAGGCGTTATTATCAAGGGTTACTTGCAGGGACATGGCGAGGAGGTGCTCTCGGGCGGACGCTATGACAAGCTCATTTCTGAGTTCGGCTACGATATCCCCGCTGTAGGCTTTGCGGTCAATGTGAACGCTATACAGAAGGTCATCGAGAAAAACGGTGTTTATCCCGCAATGCCCAAGGCTGACGCTATCGTTTACGCAGAAAAGGGCTGCGAGGTAGCGGCTGTCAAGGCGGCAAACGAGCTCCGCGAGCAGGGACTCATCGTCGAGAACGCGCTGTTTGACGACATCGAGACAGTCCGCGAGTACGCAAAGGAAAAGAAGATAGCAAAGGTCGTAGTCATCGACGGCTCGAGCAGGGAGGAAGAATAATGGATAAGCCTATCAGAATAGCCCTCACTAAGGGCAGACTTGAAAAGGATACGGTCGGACTTCTCGAGAAGCTCGGCTTTGACTGCTCGGCAGTCCGCGACAAGGGCAGGAAGCTCATTCTTCCCGTTCCCGACGCAAACCTCGAAGTCGTACTCGCAAAGGCAAACGACGTTATCACCTACGTCGAGCACGGCGTATGCGATATGGGTGTTGTCGGCAAGGACACTATCATGGAGATGAAAGGCAAGTTCTTCGAGCTCGTTGACCTCGGCTTCGGCAGATGCAAGTTCGCCCTCGCTACGAAGAAGGGCTACGACTTCTACAGAGGCTTCGGTGTTAAGACTATTGCTACCAAGTACCCCAATGTTTCACGCAGCTTCTTCGAGAAGAAGGGCATGGACGTTGACATCGTCAAGATAGAGGGCTCAGTAGAGCTCGCACCGCTGCTCGAGCTCGCTGACGGTATCGTCGATATAGTTGAGACAGGTACGACGCTCAAGGAAAACGGTCTCGAGGTCATCGAGGACGTAGCGCCTATCTCAGCGAGACTTATCGTCAACACGGTCAGCCTGAAAATGCGTCAGGCTGAGATTGAATCGCTCATAGAAAAGATACAGGCAAATCTGTAAAAAGGGGAGGATAATATGAAGAAGATATTCGCAAACGGAACGGACGAGAAGCTCTTTCTCGAGGAGCTCGGCAAGCGTGCAGGCGAGACCAACAAAAAGGTCACCGAGACAGTTTCCGCTATCATAGAGGACGTTAGAGCCAACGGCGATACTGCCGTTAAGAACTACACGCTCAAATTCGACGGCAATCTCCCTCAGTATTACGAGGTGCCGCGTGAGGTCATAAACGATGCTCTCACGGAGGCTGACCAGGAATTCGTTGACGCTCTCCTCAACGCGCAGGAGAACATCGCTGACTTCCACAACAGACAGGTCGAGCAGGGCTTCATCAACGCAAAGGCTGACGGCTGCATCATGGGACAGAAGGTGCGCGGACTTACACGCGTGGGACTTTACGTTCCTGGCGGCACAGCGGCGTATCCGTCGAGCGTGCTGATGAACGCTATCCCCGCTAAGATAGCGGGCGTTAAGGAGATAATCATGGTAACGCCTCCTAAGAAAGATGGCACTCCCAACAAGGATATACTCGTTGCCGCAGCTATCTGCGGAGTTGACCGCGTGTTCCTGTCGGGTGGAGCTCAGGCAATCGCCGCTCTTGCATACGGCACCGAGGAGATACCGAAGTGCGACAAGATAGTCGGACCCGGAAACATCTACGTTGCTACAGCAAAGAAGCTGCTCTACGGCGTAGTTGATATTGACATGATAGCAGGTCCGAGCGAGATACTTGTCATTGCGGACGACACGGCTGACCCGAAGTTCGCTGCCGCAGACCTTATGTCTCAGGCAGAGCACGACGTTATCGCCTCCTCGATAATGGTAACAACGAGCGAGAAGCTCGCAGACGCTACTATCGCCGAGATAGAGCGTCAGAAGCAGTACCTCACGCGCAAGGATATAATCGAGAAGTCACTCGACGGCTACGGTGCTATAATCATCGCTGACAGCCGCGAGAAGTGCGTTGAGCTTGCCAATGAAATAGCTCCCGAGCACCTTGAAGTCCTCATGGAGAACCCGTTCGAGCTTCTCGGAAGCATCGAGAATGCGGGCTCCGTATTCCTCGGAAACTACGCGTCGGAGCCTCTTGGCGACTACTACGCTGGTCCTAACCACGTCCTCCCGACAAGCGGCACTGCGAGATTCTTCTCGCCCCTCGGAGTATCGAGCTTCACAAAGCGCATGGCTTACACCTACTATACCGAGGACGCCCTCCGCAATGCAAAGGACGACATCGTACTCATCGCCGAGCGCGAGGGACTTACAGCTCACGCTAATGCGATAAAGGTACGCTTTGAATGAGCTGTCTGAGCAGAGCTGAGCGGATAATTAGCATTGTATTTGCTGTAATATCGGTGATGGCGGTCCTGCTTATGCTCGGACACGTCATAGCGGTCGGGAATGGCGTCATACGGCTTGGGATAAGTCTAATATGGCTTGCTATGGCAGTTTTTGTGCTCATAGCGAAAAAGAAGCTCTTCTTCCAGATAAGTGTTCCGATTTGGCTTTTGTCGATGCCGTTGATCGCCTTCACGATGCTGTGGGCGCCGTTTATACATTCTTACAGCCCGTGGAAGTACGTTATTCAGCGCTCATACATAGAGGTGTACAACAGGAACTCATCAAAGGATTTTCCTGCAATACTTCCAAGTGACATCAATGATTACGAATTCGATTATATGCCAAGCATCATGCAGGGCACAGGTCACTGCTGGGTGCGGTTCGAGACTTCGGTCAACACCGTAAAGACTTACGAGGACGAGTACGCACCGAAAGCGATATACACGCTTCCTCTGAGCAGCTTCGAGAGTGGCAGGATAGATGTTGAAGTTGTAAGTCCTAAGGCAAAACAGCCGGTCAAAGAGGACAGAGCGCTCAGTGTATCCTTTGACAGAGACTTCTGGAACGACACGGAAGCGACGGTATATGTGCTTTCCGCGACCCACAACTGGAATCACCCGCACAGCAGTGCGGTCATAATCAGCAGCGACCACAAAAAGGTACAATTTACGCAATTAGGTTAACAGGAAGTGATAATATGAATAATTCATGGGAGAGCGGCGTCCGCAGGGTAGTACCCTACGTCCCCGGCGAACAGCCGAAAAACACGGACGTCATCAAGCTCAATACAAACGAAAACCCGTATCCGCCCGCACCCGAGGTGAGGGAGATACTCGACAGCTTCGATGTCTCGCGCATGAGGCTGTACCCGACGCCTGACGCGTCGGTGCTCACGGAGGCTATCGCCGAGCGCTACGGAGTCGACCCGTCGCAGGTGTTCGTCGGAGTAGGTTCCGACGACGTAATATCAATGGCTTTCCTGACGTTCTTCAACTCGGACAAGCCCATACTTTTCCCCGATATCACGTACTCGTTCTACCCTGTGTGGGCGGATGTCTATCGCATACCCTACGAGAAGAAGCCGCTCCGTGCGGACTTCACGATAGACCCCGAGGACTACAAGTGCGAGAACGGCGGTATCATTTTCCCGAACCCGAATGCTCCGACTGGCGTATACGAGAGCCTCGATATGATAGAGGACATCATCAAAGCAAATTCCGATTCTGTCGTGATGATAGACGAGGCGTACATCGACTTCGGCGGCGAGAGCTGTCTGCCGCTTATCGAGAAGTACGACAATCTGCTCGTAATACAGACGTTCTCGAAGTCGCGTTCTATGGCGGGTATGCGTATCGGCTTCGCTATCGGAAGCAAAAAGCTCATACAGTACATGAACGACGTAAAGTTCTCGATAAATTCCTACACGATGAACACGGTCACTCAGCTCTGCGGAGCGGCGGCTGTACGCGATGAAAAGTACTTCCGCGAGACCGTGCAGAAGATAATCGACACGCGAGAATACTCCAAAGGCAGACTTGCGGAGCTCGGCTTCAAATTCCCCGATTCTATGAGCAATTTCATATTTGCTTCACCGAGCAAGAAGTCAGCAGAGTACGTATTCACTGAGCTGAAAAAGCGCAGTATATTTGTCCGCTGGTGGGATCAGCCGATAATAAGAGATTACCTGCGCATATCCATAGGCACACGCGAGGAAATGGACGCACTATTCAAAGCATTGGAGGAGATTCTGAATGGCTGATATTAAAAGAAGCGGCGAGATATCCCGCAAGACAAAAGAGACCGACATCTTTGTAAAAGTTGACATAGACGGCAAGGGCAAGGCTGACATTGATACGGGAGTGGGCTTCTTCGACCATATGCTCACGGCGCTGTCGGTACACAGCGGTATCAGCATGACGATCAAGGTCAAGGGCGACTTGCAGGTAGACTGCCACCACACGATTGAGGACACAGGAATCGCTCTCGGTCAGGCACTGGGACAGGTTCTCGGTGCAAAGTCGGGCATAGTCCGCTACGGCACGGCTTATATTCCCATGGACGAGTCGCTTGCCATGGCGAGCCTCGACCTCTCGAACCGCCCTTTCCTCGTGTTCAACTGCCCGTTCACGAATCAGAGCTGCGGCGGGTATGACCTCTGCATGACGGAGGAATTCTTCCGCGCGTTCGCGTTCAATTCGGGAATGACTTTGCACATAAATCTTCTCTACGGCACAAATGACCACCACAAGTGTGAGGCTGTCTACAAGGCAGTCGCACACGCGCTCAAGACTGCCGTGAAAGAGAATACCGACGGCTCGACGCTCTCCACGAAAGGGGTACTGTGATGATAGCCATTATCGACTACGGCGCAGGCAACATTTTCAGCGTTAAGAACGCGCTTGACCACCTCGGACTGGAGAGTGCGCTTGTCAAGGACAAGGAGTCCGTGAAGTCTGCGGACGCCGTTATCCTCCCTGGAGTAGGCGCATTCCCTGCTGCAATGGAGATGCTCAACAAGTCGGGGCTCGTCGACACGATTAAGGAAGAAGCCGCAAGGAAGCCGTTTCTCGGCATCTGCCTCGGTATGCAGCTCATCTTCGAGAAGGGCTACGAGTTCGAGGAGTGCGACGGACTGGGACTTATCGGCGGCTCCGTGATAAAAATGGACGAGCCCGACCTAATAATCCCGCACATGGGCTGGAACAAGCTTGAAAAATTCAATGACTGCCCGCTGCTGGCAAATGTTGGCGACAACGAGTACGTTTACTTCGTTCACTCGTACAAGGCTCAGTGCGATGATAAGAATATCGCGGCTTACAGCGAATACGGCGGAAGAGTTCCCGCTCTCGTATACGACGGCAAATACGTCTACGGAGCGCAGTTCCACCCCGAAAAATCAGGAGAAACGGGCTTGAAGATACTCCGCAGTTTCGGAGAGCTCATATGATATACAAGAGCCTGCTTTCGTGCTCATACAACACGCGCGAGCTCGGCGGATTCTCTACAGCCGACGGCAAGCTGACCAAAAACAACGTATTCTGGCGCAGCGATGTTCTGTCCGAGCCGACTGCCGAGGACTTGGAAAAGCTTCGTACTGCTCATATAACGACGGTAATTGATATGCGCACGGACGAGGAGCGGCTTAAAAAGCCGTGCGGACTTGCGGGTATCGACGGCATTGAGTACCTTCATTTTCCTATAACCGAGGGGAGCGGAGTTCCCGCGAGCCTCGAATCCGTGCCACTTTCGTATATGGAAATCGCGGCGGCGGAGAGTATGCCGAGCGTCCTGCGTGCAATTGCTGAGGCTAAAAACGGCGTGCTGTTCCACTGCACGGCAGGCAAGGACAGGACGGGCGTTGTGTCGGCGATAATTCTGCTTCTTTGTGGAGTTGACCGCGAGACTATCGTGCGCGATTACGTCGTCAGCCGCGAGTACAACCGCATCCGCCTCGAAGCTTTCCTCGCGGCTCATCCCGAAGTTGACAGGAACATCGTCCTCGCTAACGAAAAGAGCATGAACGGCCTTATTGACCTGTTCACGCAGCGTTACGGTTCGGTTTCAAGCTATTTTGAAACAATCGGGCTTTCGGCTGAACACGCCGAAAAAATACGGAAAAAGCTCATTGACTGAGAGGTCAGATATGAAAAGAAACCTGATAATCGTTGAGGGACTGCCGTGCTCGGGCAAGAGCACAACTGCCCGATATGTCGCGGAGCAGCTTGGCATAGCTTTCGTTGACGAGGGCAGCGGTGCTCACCCTGCTGACTACGAGTTTCACGTATTCCTTACACGCGAGGATATGGCGGAGTTCAGCTCCGACGAGCAGCAGAAGATACTCGCCGCAGGTACCGAAAAATCGGGCGGATATATCGTACCGCTCGGAGGCTTTAGCGGCGTGCTGTTTGACAAGCTCCTACAGCATAAGGTCTATGACTTCCTGCCGTGGGAGACGGAGCGTCCCGTGATGCTTGATAAATGGCGGGAATTCGCGGATAAAATCGGCGACGAAAGCTATGCTTTCAACTGTGTTCTTTTGCAGAATCCGATGTGCGAAACTATGATGCGCTTCGGCTTTGACGAGAATGTTTCCGAGGCTTATATCCGCGAGATATGCGGCATTATCGCGCCGCTTTCGCCGTTTGTAGTGTACCTGAAAAACAACGACATATATAACAGCGTAAAGCAGGCTTCCGAAGAGCGCGGTGACGACTGGCTCAATGCCGTTATTGATTATCACTGCTGCGGCAAATACGGCAGGAAACACGGACTAAGCGGCTTTGACGGCTACATCTCTGCACTCGAGGAGAGACAGCGCCGCGAGCTTGACATACTGGGCAGACTCGACATCGACAGCGTGGTCATCGACGACCCGCAGAAGGACTGGACAAAAGCATATTCAGCAATAATTTCAAAAATAAACGAGGTAAAATAATGAGTGGAATAATTCTGTGCCGTTCCAAGTACGGCGCGTCCGCAAAGTACGCGGAATGGATATCTGAGGAGACTGGATTCAAGGTGGTCGACACCAAAAACGCCGACATCAAAGAGGTCGCGAAGTACGACACTGTCATTATCGGCGGAGGCGTTTACGCATCGTCTATCGGAGGTATAGCCTTTCTGAAAAAGAACTACGCCGCGCTGAAAGACAAGCAGATAATTGTCTACAGCTGCGGAGCCGCTCCCTACGACGATGAGATACTTGAAATCGTCAGGAACAAGAATCTTAAAGGCGAACTCGCGGATATCCCGTGCTTCTATTTTCAGGGGATGTGGGACCTCGAAGGCATGAACTTCACGGACAAGGCAATGTGCAAGATGTACGTGAAAATGCTCGACAAGAAGGACCCGTCAACGATAAAGGCATGGGAGAAGCCCTTCCTCGAGGCAAAGGACAAGAAGTGCGACTGGACTGACAAAAAATACCTCGAGCCGCTCTTTGCGGAGCTCAGAAAAGGAGAAAAGTCATGATTATTTTTCCCGCAATCGACATAAAGGACGGCAACTGCGTGCGACTGTTCAAGGGCGATTTTTCGACCGTTGAGAAGGTTGCGAGCGACTACCTCGAGACTGCCCGCAGCTTCGAGGCGGCGGGTGCCGAGTGGATACACATGGTCGACCTTGACGGCGCGAAAGAGGGCAGACCCGTCAACACGAAGATTTACACCGACGTAGCCGAAAAGACCGATTTGAAGGTCGAACTTGGCGGCGGAATACGCAGTCTCGAGACGATACGCGAGTACCTCGAAATGGGTATCACGCGCGTGATTCTTGGTTCTGTAGCGCTGAAAAATCCCAAGCTCGTATGCGAAGCAGTCGAGAAATTCGGCAGTGAAAAGGTTGTAGTTGGGATCGACGCGATGAACGAAATGGTCGCGACTGAGGGCTGGCTCGAGAGCTCCGACGTACACTACATCGACCTCGCGGACAAGATGATAGAGGCTGGAGTGAAATACTTCATTTTCACCGATATCTCCAAGGACGGCACACTTTCGGGAGTCAACCGCGAGCAGCTCAAAAAGCTGGCGGAGGCTACCGAGGGCAGAGCAAACATCGTCGCGAGCGGCGGAGTCCACACAAAGGACGACATAATCGCGTGCAAGGAAATGGGACTTTACGGCACTATCTGCGGCAAGTCCATATACAAGGGAACTCTGGATCTTAAAGAGGCAATAGAATATGCCGGAAAATGAACTCAGACTGCGCCCGTTTATCCTCTGCCGTGATTTTGAAATAATAAGCAAATGGATAAATCAGCCGCGCGAACACGCTATGTGGTGTGCAGGAAGGACAAAGTTCCCGATAGAACGTGAGGACTTCGTCAGAATGCTTGAAGATATAGCAGAAAACTGCGGCGACACTCCCTTTGTGGCAACGGATATCAACGGTGTACCTGTCGGATTCTTCTGCTATTCCTTTGACACGGAAACAAACGCCGGAATGTTTAAATTTGTTATGGTCGATCCTTCAATGCGCGGCAGGGGACTTGGCAGAAAAATGCTCAGACTTGCGGTTCGATATGCGTTTGAGTTCACAGGTGCGGAAAGAGTAAATTTGTGTGTCCTTTCGGTCAATACAGGGGCAAAACGCTGCTATGAGAGCGTGGGATTCAAGGAGTACGGTAGGGACGAGGGTGCATTCAGATACGATAACGAAGTATGGGACAGATGTCATATGACCATAGAGAAAGGTGGTATATAATGCTTGCAAAAAGAATAATCCCGTGCCTTGACGTTCGCAACGGCAAGGTAGTTAAAGGCGTGAATTTTGAAGGAGTCCGCGACGTAGGCGACCCCGTCGAGTGCGCCGAGGAGTACAATAAACAGGGTGCGGACGAGATAGTTTTCTACGATATAACCGCATCTTTCGAGGGCAGGGGAGTTTTTCTCGACGTTGTCCGCGAAACCGCCAAGAAGGTTTTTGTGCCGCTCACGGTCGGAGGCGGAATCAAGACCGTTGACGATATCCGCGAGGCTCTCCGCGCGGGAGCAGACAAGGTCTCCGTGAACTCGCAGGCTGTGCAGAATCCGCAGCTTGTCAAGGACGGAGCCGACATCTTCGGCAGTCAGTGCATATGCGTCGGTATCGACGCAAAGAAGGTTGCCGACAACAAGTGGACGGTCTATATAAACGGCGGCAGAGTTGATATGGGTATCGACCTCATCGACTGGGTACACACGATAGAAAAGCTCGGAGCGGGGGAGATATGCCTCAACTCCATTGATGCCGACGGCACAAAGGAGGGCTTCGATATCCCCATGCTGAAAGCCGTATGTGACAACTGCTCCATTCCCGTCATTGCGAGCGGCGGTGCGGGCAAGATAAACGACTTTTACGAAGTTTTCGAGAAGACGGGAGCTACCGCTGCTCTTGCGGCGTCGCTCTTTCACTTCAAGGAGCTCACCGTCGGTGAGGTCAAGGACTACTGCCGCGGCAAGGGCGTAATCGTGAGGTAAGCTATGGACAAGATATGGGAGGAAATGCACGCGGCGGCAGAGGCTGTCCTCAACGCGAGACAGATATCGGAATTTGTCTCGGCGGGAGAGGTCTCCGCGGCAGTGCTGAGCAAATCGGGCAGGATATACACGGGAGTCTCTATCGACACCTGCTCTACCCTCGGCATATGCGCCGAGCGCAACGCCATTTTCAATATGATAACCAACGGTGAGCACGAAATAGCGAGGGTGCTGTGTATCGCACCTGTCGAGGGCAAGGGAGCTCCCTGCGGAGCCTGCCGCGAGCTCATGGTACAGCTCATGCCCACGAGCTACAAGGATATCGAGATTATGCTCGACTACCGCACGGGCAAAACTATAACTCTCGGGGAGATAACTCCCGAATGGTGGATAGATTATGATTGAGTACAGAGACACACATGATTTCACGGAGCAGGAGCTCGAGCGCCTCTTTCTTTCGGTCGAGTGGTCGAGCGGACACTTTCCCGAAAAGCTGAAGGTCGCGATGCAGAACTTCCGCACGGTCTACAGCGCGTGGGACGGCGAAAAGCTAATCGGCATGATATGCGCAATGGATGACGGGATAATGAATGCCTACGTCCACTATCTGCTGGTCGACTCCGAATACCACGGTCAGACAGTCGGACGCACGCTCGTCGACATGATGAAGGAGCACTACAGAGACTACCTCCGCGTGGCAGTCATCGCTTACAATGAAGAGCTGCACTTTTACGAAAACTGCGGCTTCAAGAAAGCGGACGATGCCTCGCCGATGTTCATCACCTCGCTGTGGACGTGAGTGTAATGTCTGCGCAGAAAAATCTGACTATATGATTGAGCGGTGCTCAAAGGAGTAAATATGATAAAAATCGACATCAACGACCTCGATAAATTCTTCGTCAAGGGGGAACTTATCCCCGCGATATGCTACGAGGTCAACACAAAAACGGTTCTCATGCTCGCCTACATGAACAAGGAGAGCCTGAAAAAAACGCTCGAAACGGGCTACACATGGTTCTGGAGCCGCTCCCGTCAGGAGTACTGGAACAAGGGCGCGACGAGCGGACACGTACAGAAGGTCGTGTCAATATACGGCGACTGTGACAACGACACGCTGCTTGTCAACGTCGAGCAGACGGGTGTTGCCTGCCACACGGGAAGCTACAGCTGCTTCTTCAATGAGATATACAATACGGAGGAATGAAAAATGACAGTTTACGAAGAAATTTTTGAAGTTATCAAGGAGAGAAAGAAGCAGTTCGAGAACGGTACTGCTGCTGAAAATTCCTACACCTGCTACCTCTTCGACAAAGGCGTGGACAAGATTTGCAAGAAGGTCGGCGAGGAGGCTACCGAGACTGTTATCGCTGCCAAGAACGGCGACAATAACGAGCTCATGAACGAGATAAACGACCTGCTCTACCACGTAATGGTGCTCTGCGCGAATCAGGGACTTGAGTGGTCGGACGTCGAGAAGGTGCTCGACGAGCGTAACGAGAAAATAGGCAACCTCAAGAAGTTCCACACAGTCGATAAGAACACCTGATATGGCAAATAAACTGATATGCTCCCTGCTGAGCCTGCTCTGCGTGCTCGGACTATGTCCTGCTGTCACCGCAGGAGCTGCAGGATACTCTCTCGGCGACGTCAACTCCGACGGACAGGTCAGCGCTATAGATGCGTCCGACGTGCTCGCGTGCTACTCGGCTGTATCGTCAGGCGGGGAGTCGACGATATCGGGCTCGGATAAAGCTGCTGCTGACGTCAATAACGACGGACTCATCGACGCGAGCGACGCTTCAACGATACTCGCGTACTACTCGTACATCTCGACGAACTCATATAAATCGCTCGCCGACTATATGATAGACGGCACCAATTCGTCGGCTTCGTACAACACCTACTACAGGAGCAAGACCTATCTTGTTTACGACCTCGACGAGGAAAAGCTCATCAATTACCACGACATACATACGCGTATTTCGCCTGCCAGTTTCACAAAGCTGCTGACTGCGGCGGTAGTTCTGAAAAATATGAGCACAGATACCGTAGTTACGGTCGGCTCGGAGCTTAACCTTGTCCAGCCGTATTCGAGCCTTGCCTATCTCGCACAGGGCAACAGGCTGACTGTCAACGACCTGCTCACGGGAATGCTCCTCAATTCGGGCAATGACGCCGCTTATACAGCAGCCGTTGCAACTGCCCGCAAGGTTTCGGGACAGAGTATGTCCGATACCGAGGCTGTGAAGTATTTCTGCAAGATGATGAACGACTTTGCGGCGGAGCTTGGTATGCATGAGAGCAGCTTCAACAATCCCGACGGCTATGACCAGAGCGGTCTGTACACCACAGCGGCAGATATGCTGAAGCTGACCCGCTATTGTATGAATGTGCCTGAGATAAGGACTATAACATCCACCGCGCAGAAGCGCGTAACAATCTCTTCGGGACAAACCTTCAACTGGAAGAGCACGAATTATCTGCTTGATTCGTCGAGCAAGTATTACCGCTCGAACGCATTCGGTGTCAAGACGGGTACTACCGCCGATGCGGGAACGTGCCTGATTGCCGCATTCAAAAAGCATGACAAGACATATATCACGCTTGTTTCGGGCTGCTCGAGTGACACTACGCGCTACGACCTCACGCTAAGCCTTGTGGATACATACATATAAGAAAATCGGTCAAGTATGAGCCTGACCGATTTTTTTAGTGTTCGATGCTGTTGTAGTAGGCTTCGAGCCGCGGACGCGCACTCTTGTAGTATGGTTCAAGGCTCGGGTCGAACTGCGAACCCATGCCGCTTGTGATTATCTCGTCCGCTTTCTCGAATGACATACTATCCTTGTAGACACGCTTGCTGACGAGAGCGTCATAGACGTCTGCGATAGCCATGATACGCGCCTCTATTGGGATATCCGTGCCGCTGAGCCCGTCGGGATAACCCGAGCCGTCCCAGCGCTCGTGGTGATAATGAGCGACATTCTCGGCGATAAGCTTGAAAGGCTCGTCATCGGTCTTCATCAGTATCTCGTGGATAACACGCGCACCCTCGGCTGAATGGTGCTTCATCTTCTCGAATTCCTCTGGGGTGAATCTGCCAGGCTTGCGGAGAACAGCGTCATCGACCGCGATCTTGCCGAGGTCGTGCATAGGTGCAGCCTTGATTATATTGCGGCAGAACTCATCGGACAGCTTCATATCGCCGCCTTTCTGTATCTCATCAACGAGTATGCGTACTCCGACGCTCGTGCGCTTGATATGTCCGCCCGTGGAGTTGTCACGGCTCTCGACCATGGCAGCAAGGCTCATGATGAGGTTGTCGTGCATCTCTACGATGTGCTGCGTCTTCTCGTTGACCTCGTTCTGAAGGTCCTCGTTATAGTGGTCGAGGAGACGGATATACTTCCTGTTTTGTGTGTCGTCGCTGAGAGTGACAATGTATCCGCGTTTTTTTCCGCCGTCGTAGAGGTGACTGAGAGAAGCTATGTATATGCGCTCGCCGTCCGCATCAGACGCGTCGGACGAGTGAACAGTATACAGAAATTCATGCTGTTTTTCGTCCGCGATGTAGGAGGTCAGCCAGTCGCGTATCTCTCCCGCCTTTTTATTGGCTATCTTCTCGTCGACATAAAGCTCGTTCAGCACGGGAAGTATCTTCTTCGCAGTCTCGTTGCTGCCGATATAGCGCTGTTTGCGGTCGAAGGCTATGAAGCCTGTATCGCCGTTCTGCACGAGGGAGTCAACGACAGTATCGTCGATGTCGTACAGGCAGAGTCGGTACGATATTATGAGGTACATGAACTCCGCAAAGATGTAGGCGGTGGGCATCAGGTCTATTTTAGTCACGACCGTTCTGCCGACGAAATAGCTCAGGACTGAGAATACATAGGGCAGGAACAGCATATAGATGATGCTTCTCGGCACCTGTTTTTTCTTGAAGAAGCTGTAGATTATCGAAACGAGGCTGATTATGAAGAATACCACTGTCATCGCGAGATATAACGTGTGCATGAAGCCGTATTCACGGGACAGAACGGGAGCACCGTCTACCACCGAGAACGATATGCTCTTGTAGAAGAACGTCGTATAGCCTATCGAGAGAACTGCTCCGTACATGACCAGAGAGTATACGAACAGCAGATCCTTCACCCATTTGCTCAGCTTTATCTCGCATATATTGAGAATGCTCAGCATAATGAAATATTGCAGGAAGCTCGCTCCGAGGTAGACTATCTTGTTCGCCAGTATGGATTCACCGATAGTTTCGGAGTGGGAATACATGACATATCCGAGGCATGATACGGAAATAAGCGTAAAAATCATCGTAAGCGTAATATCGAAGTGCTTATGCCACATAAAAACATAAACTACGAGAAAAATCAAAGAAAGAATAAAAAGCACGCTGTAATATGCCGCTACCAAGTTCAAGCCTCCTTTCATGATATCCGCCGAATGCGGCAGTACTATATACTAATTATAACAGAAAACGCCTCCGAATGCAACAGGGGAGGCAATATTTAACGTAATGTTCAGATTTTGCCGTCATTTCACCAGAACCATAAAAAAGGGACTGCATATGCAGTCCCTTAGCTGTTACTTGATACCGTACTTCTTGAGCAGAGTCTCTATCTTTGTGTGAGGATCGATTATCTTGCTTATCGAAACATCATGGTTGATAGCCTCAATAAAGTACGCGATGTACTTGGATACGTCTACCTCGTGGAACCACGGTCTGCTGAGCAGCTCGGGAGTTCTGTAGGTGAGGTTGGTACCGAATACGCCGTCGATCATACCTTCCTCGTAAGCCTTGTCGAACTTCTCGAGACCGTTCGTGAAGATGGCGTAAGTAGCGTAAGTGAATATCCTGCCAGCATTTCTCTTCTTGAGGTTGGAAGCAACATCGAGCATGGATTCGCCCGAGGAGATGATATCGTCAGCGATGAAGATATCTCTGCCGTCAACAGGATTTCCGATGTACTCATGAGCAACAATGGGGTTTCTGCCGTTGATTATCTGCGAGTAGTCGCGGCGCTTGTAGAACATACCCATGTCAACTCCGAGAACGGAAGCATAGTACATATTTCTGTTGAGAGCGCCCTCATCGGGAGAAACTACCATGAACTTCTCCTTGGAGAGATCTATATCCTTTATCTGCTTCATCATAGCCTTGAGAACCTGATATGTAGGCATAACGTTATCAAAGCCCATAAGAGGAACTGCATTCTGCACGCGGGGGTCATGAGCGTCAAAGGTAACGATATTGGAAACACCCATAGCCTCGAGTTCCTGAAGAGCGCACGCACAGTCGAGCGACTCGCGGTAATTTCTGCGGTGCTGTCTGCCGCCGTAGAGAGTGGGCATTATAACAGTTATACGGTGAGCCTTGCCGCTTGCAGCCTGAATGATACGCTTGAGGTCCTGGAAATGGTCATCAGGGGACATAGCATTCTGCATTCCGAAGTAGTCATACTTGATGCTGTAGTTTCCGACGTCAAGAATGATGAAGAGGTCGATACCGCGGACAGTAGACTTGATGAGACCCTTTCCGTCGCCTGATGAAAAGCGGGGACACTCACACTCGATGAGGTAGCTGTCAGTCTCATAGCCTGCGAGCTTTGACCATTCCGTGAGGTAACCGTCGATCTTGTTGCCGAGCTCGGTAACGCTGTTCATTGCGATGATGCCGATAGGTGCAGCGCTTGATTCACTGATGAATAAATTTTCACTTGAAGCAGTCATAAAAAATTCCTTTCGTTTTCGTCGTTGGGTACTTATTTGCAGAAGTTTTCGATGTAGTTGTCGATATCGCCCGCAATTATCTCCTTTGCAACGTCGGCGTGGTCGACCTCGTTTACGACAGTAGTTTTGTTTTCAAGCTCCTTGTAAACGGTGAAGAAGTGAGTCATCTCGTCGAAGATATGCTTGGGAAGCTGGTCGATGTCCATGTACATATTGTAGTTCGGGTCGTTGAACGGGACAGCGATTATCTTGTCATCGTGATGACCGTTGTCGAGCATACGGATCACTCCGATAGGGTAGCACTCAACAAGAGTGAGCGGCATAAGAGTTTCGGAGCACAGCACGAGAACGTCGAGCGGGTCCTTATCGTCGGAGTAGGTCCTCGGGATGAAGCCGTAATTGGCAGGGTAGTGGGTAGATGTATGGAGGATACGGTCCATTTTGATATAACCCGTGTCCTTGTCAAGCTCATACTTTATCTTGCTGCCCTTGCCTATCTCGATGACCGCGTAGAAGCTCTCGGGACTAATCCTTTTGGGACTGATGTTGTGCCAGATATTTTTCATCAGAATACCTCCGCAGTAAGAATTTCGTGTTCTGCTATATTTAAGTATACCATTTTTTTGTGATTTGTCAACAACGCACAATGTAAAACCTCGATTTTCGTCAGTCTGACGGTATTTTACACCGCTAACTGTGAAAATTTTAGAATATGAGCAGTTGTGAAAATATTGAACTAATTGTAAATCAAAGAGCAAAATATACAATTTGTAGACAGATATGAACGAAAGGTTAATTTTTCCAATGAATATTATAATAAAAAAGTATTGATTTTCTTTTTGCTTTGGTGTAAAATATATGTATATTGTTTATATGAAAATTTGAGGGAAAGGATGTGAGTCTGATTTGAAAAAATATAAAATTGCAGTTATAGTCGCGGGAATTGACGAGAATTATCAGAGCAGTATCCTTCACGGCATAGAGTCTGCTGCCGCGGAATGTATGCTTGACCTTGTGATGTTTGCATCCTTCAGCGGTACAATGGGAAATCCCGTTCACGATTCCGGAGAGTATAATATTTTCCGCCTTGCTGACTTTTCCACGTTCGACGGAGCTATCCTCCTCACCAATACTATCGACGACAAGGCGGTCGTTGAAGATATCCGCAGCCGTATCCGCGCCGCAGGTATACCCGCCGTCAGCATGGATGACGACGCCGAGGGGATGTACTATATCGGTATAGACAACAAGTCAGCCATGCGCAGGATAACCGAGCATTTTATCAATGTACACGGCTTCACGAAGTTCAACTATATCTCAGGTCCGAAGGATAATCCCGAGAGCATGGACAGACTTAACGCCTTCCTTGAGGTGCTCAATGAAAACGGTCTCAGCATAGCCGAGGACAGGATATACTACGGCGATTTCCGTGCTCCTGCGGGAAAAGCGGCTGTTGACAGCTTCCTGCACATCAACAAATATATGCCTGAGGCGATCATATGCGCAAACGACGTAATGGCAGCTTCAGCCGTCAGCCGTCTTTTTGAAGCAGGCTACAAGATCCCCGATGAAATAGCTGTTTCAGGCTTTGACAATACATATAACAACCACAATTTCCGCATAGAGCTCACATCTGTGGCACGTCCGTTCAACTTCTCGGGACAGCTTGCCTGCAAGATGCTTTTCAACCACTTCAATGGCATAGAGCAGGAAAGATCGCAGATACTTGATATGTCTCCGCGCTTCACAGAGAGCTGCGGCTGCAAGGACAGCGCAGTGAGGGACGTAAAGCAGTACAAGGAGCTCAATATCGCTAACTACAACCGCGTAGAAAAAATATCGGCGTATATGTCGATGTTCAACAAGTTCACCTGTGACCTACAGGGCTGCGCTACCTTCGACGACTACATCACATCAGTCAAGGCATTCTGCTCGGATATGGACCCCGATGAATTTTACTTCTGCATCTGTCAGGACTGGGATAATGAGCGTCCCGACGAGCGTCATACCGAGAAAAAGGCAGAGATACCCACGAGATACACTGACGAGATGTACGTTCCGATAGCGTACTACCGCGGCAGATTCTATGACGATGTATCGACTGTTGCCACAAAAGAACTTATCCCCAAGCTGAACAGCAATAAAAAGGCAGGAAGAGTCTACTATATGGTGCCGCTCCACTTCGGCGAGAGATGCCTCGGTTATATGGCGATATGCAACTGCAAGCTTCCGATATACAATTCGCTTTTCCAGTCGTGGTGTCTGACCATGAGCAACTCGCTCGAGAATATGCGAAAGCTTATCACCCTTGAGTACGCTGTAGAGCGACTCGGCAAGCTCTACATACAGGACACCTTCTCGGGAATATACAACAGAAACGGCTTCGTTCAGGCAACAAAGGAGCTCTATTCCGAGTGCATAGCCAATAACAGAAACGTTATGCTCATGTTCATCGACCTCGACGGACTCAAGACGATAAACGATACCTACGGTCATGAAATCGGAGACGTAGCAATACGCTCGATTGCAGGCGTTCTGCGGAGCACCTGCAAAAACGGCGAGATATACTGCCGCTTCGGAGGAGATGAATTCATCGTATTTGCCGCAGGTTACAACGAAGAGCTTGCAAATGAGCTCACCAAGCGAATACAGGACGGCATCGACGTCGTCAACAACAGTATGGAGAACCCGTTCGCACTAAGCGCGAGCATCGGCTTTTCAATAGCAAAGCCTCAGGAGGGAGAGGATATCTTCCGCTTTGTAACTGAGGCAGATAAGATCATGTACGAACAGAAGCGAAAAAAAAAGCTCTCTAAGTACCTGAAGAAATAAAAACACTGTAAAATAATAAACAGCCGCTACAGAAAGCGGCTGTTTTTCGTTATCTTCTATTACATATCGAGCTCTATCTTCTTGCCTGTCGGGGCGTATTGCTCTGCCTTGACTCCGCACTTGTCGAAAAGCATGGCTGAAGCGGTGACGCTGTCGGTGCCGTCGTACTTGTTACTGTAGTATACGACGCGCTTGATACCCGACTGGATTATCGCCTTTGCGCACTCGTTGCACGGAAACAGCGTTACATAGAGCGTGCAGCCGTTCAGCGAGCTTGCACTGCTGTTGAGAATGGCGTTGAGCTCCGCATGGCATACGAACGGGTATTTCGTATCAAGAACGGATTCGCCCTCGCGCTCCCACGGCATATCGTCGTCATCGCAGCCTGTAGGCATACCGTTGTAGCCGACCGAAACAATCTTGTGCTCGTCATTGACAATGCACGCGCCGACCTGAGTATTATTGTCCTTGCTCCTCTCTGCGGAGAGCATAGCAATGCCCATGAAGTATTCGTCCCAAGTTATGTAGTCCTTGCGTTTCATAAGTACGCCTCCCCACGAATTGAGAATTAGGAATGTCATAATCTATATTAACTACGACTCGCGAAAGCAAACTGACGTTTCAAAATAGTAAGCGAGCTTGCGAACGACCTCGGGAAGCGCGGTTGCCCGCAATATAAAAGTTTAGGTTCCATTTTTCTTCCAACCGAAAGCAGACTATGCATTTTGAATGAAGTAAAACGAAATCGGATGCGGCGACACGCCGCTGGTTGGGGCAGCGGGATTTGAACCCACGCGTGACAGAGTCAAAGTCTGTTGCCTTACCGCTTGGCTATACCCCAGTAAACAAATACTATTATACCATATGTTCAAAAGAAAAGCAATATCTGCGACGAAAAAACTATTCAGGCTTTTCCGTCGCGGAATCTTTTCATCATTTCGTTGGTCAGGCTCAGGTCATCAGGCTGACCGACAATATCCCCGCGCTCAGACCACACTGCGGAGCTGAGCTCTGTTTCGTCGAGCGTTATCGTGTCGTCGCCGTCGACATCGCAGTAAAAACCCGAGAGCATAGTTCCCGAGAGCCCCCACGGCTGGGACTTATAATAGCGGATATTCTTCACGCGCAGTCCGACCTCTTCCATGACCTCGCGCTCGACTGTCTGCTCGAGCGTTTCGCCTATCTCTGTGAAGCCCGCAACGAGCGCGTCGAAGCCGACGCCTCTGCCCTTGGCATAGCGTGTAACGAGGAGCTTGTCGCCGTTCTTCACCCCGACAATTACCGCAGGAGCTATCCGCGGGTACATTATCGCACCGCACTTGCCACAGCGCAGAGCGCGCTCCTTGCTGTCGGGAGATGTCGGCGCTCCGCACGAGCCGCAGAATTTGTTAGATGAGTACCACTTGTACAGATGAAATGCCGTGAACATCGCGAAAAGCTCGGCTCTGACGGTATCATGGCGTCTGCGGAGCTGTCTGACGTTCACATAGCTGAACTTCTCGGGAGCAGAAGCCTCCCTATCAAGCGTGAGGAAAAAGCGTCTGTCGCCGATAGAAAAGAGGTAGAGTGACTTGTCGTCGTGCTTTACCTCAGCCGCAGTCGGGAACGGAGCGGACATATCCTCGCACGCAAGCACGTCCATATCGCGGAAAACAAAAAGCGTGTCCTCAGCGGACGACTCGGCGTCGGGACGGTAGGAATTATCCAGTCTTTCGGCGATATCCTGTATCATGCAGGAACTCCCTCCTTTGCGGCGAGCTTGTTCATTGCGCGGAAGTCGAAAAGTGCCATTGTTATTGCTACTATTGCCGATAATACGTCGGCTATGGGACCTGTGTAAACTATTCCCTCAATTCCGAGGAACATAGGCATTATTACGAGGAAAGGCATAAAGAATATCATCTGCCTCGTCATCGAGAGGAACACGCCCTTTATCGGCTTGCCTATCGAGGTGAAGAAGGTCGATGTTATCGGCTGGAGGCAGTTTGCCCAAGTGAAGAAGAGGAATATACGGAAGAATTTCACGCCGAACTCGAAATACGTCTCACTGCCCTCACCGAAGAGCGAGAGTATCTCCCGCGGGAAGAGCTGGAACATCACAAATGCAACTAGCGAGATAGCTCCGCCAGTGACGATAGCGAGGATATACGCCTTTTTCACGCGGCTGTACTTCCGCGCGCCGTAGTTGAAGCTCTCGATAGGCTGAGTTCCCTGCGCGAGACCGATAACTATCGAGAAAACTATCATATTGACCTTCATAACGATACCCGCGACTGCTATCGGCTCCTTATCGCCGTATATCGACAGTGCTCCGTAGTGCTTGAGCGAGTTGTTGAGGACTATCTGCACGACAGCGATAGCAAGCTGATTAAAGCACGAAGCCATTCCTATCGTAGCTATGCGCTTGACCGTGGTGAACTGCGGCTTGAAGTGCTTCATTGTGAGCTCCACGGTCTTGAAGTGGCGCAGATATACAAGCACTATGACCGCTGATATGACCTGTCCTATGACCGTAGCCGCCGCCGCTCCCGTCATGCCCCACTTGAAGCCGAGCACGAACAGCGCGTCAAGAGCGGTATTGATGGCAGCTCCCGTGAGGTTGCATATCATCGTCATCGTGGGACTGCCGTCCGCGCGGACGATGTGACCTCCGCCAGCAGTGAGAATAAGGAATGGAAAGCCAAGCGCCGTAACTCTGACGTACTCCTGCGCATAGGGGAGCACCTCGTCGGGCGAGCCGAAGAATTTGAGCAGGGGAGTGAGGAAAACGAGCGTTATCGCTGACAAAACCACTCCGCACGAGATAAGCATTGTTATTGCGTTGCCCGCATAGAAGCCCGCGAGCTTCTTGTCGCCGCGTCCGAGCGTGAGGTTGAAGCATGAAGCTCCGCCGATACCGAGCAGGAGAGCTATCGCCATGCACGCCGTAGAAAACGGAAACGCGATGTTTGTTGCGGCGTTGCCGTTGGTGCCGACGCCCTGACCGATGAAGAGCTGGTCTACGATGTTATAGAGAGCGCTGACGAGCATACCTATAATGCTGGGAATAGCAAATTTGAACATAAGCCTCGTGACTGAGGCGTATCCCAGCGGATTCTGATTATCTGACATATTTGACCTTCTTTTTTCTGAAACGACATATTTATTTACATTAACTTTTATATTATACTACTTTTCGGAGAAAAAAGCAATAGTTATAATCGTTAGATTTTGCTAACAATAGATTGATGAAGATTTGTCAAAACACCTTGATTCAAGGGCTTAAATGTTGTATAATAAATTTGTATGTGAGAGAACGGCTGAACAGGCGCTCTGCGTTAGGACAGGCTTCTCTTATAATATCTGAAAGGAGTATTTATAATGATCTATTCTCACGAAGTTGAAACAATGTGCCCTATCGCACAGGGCGTTGCTCACGGCGCTGCTCCCATTCCCGAGGAGGCAAAGTGGGTCAAGGCTAAGGAGATAAAGGATATCTCAGGCTTCACACACGGTATCGGCTGGTGCGCACCCCAGCAGGGTACCTGCAAGCTCACTCTCAACGTTAAGGAGGGCGTTATCCAGGAGGCTCTCGTTGAGACTATCGGCTGCTCGGGTATGACCCACTCCGCTGCTATGGCTGCTGAGATCCTTCCCGGCAGAACTATCCTCGAGGCTCTTAACACTGACCTCGTTTGCGACGCTATCAACACTGCTATGAGAGAGCTCTTCCTCCAGATCGTTTACGGTCGTTCACAGTCCGCATTCTCTGAGGGCGGTCTCGTTATCGGTGCAGGTCTTGAGGACCTCGGTAAGGGTCTCCGTTCACAGATCGGTACTACATACGGCACACTCGCTAAGGGTCCCCGCTACCTCGAGCTCACAGACGGCTACATCACAAAGGTTGCTCTCGACGCTGACAACCAGATCATCGGCTACAAGTTCGTAAACTTCGGCAAGATGATGGACTTCATCAAGGGCGGCGACGACGCTAACACTGCTTTCGAGAAGGCTCAGGGTCAGTACGGCAGAGTTGCTGACGCTGTTAAGCTCGTAGACCCCAGAAAGGAATAAGGAGGACTTGTACAATGGCTTTATTTGAATCATATGAGAGACGTGAGAAGCAGATTCTCGCTGTTATAAAGGAATACGGCATCAACTCCATCGAGGAGTGTGCTGACGTTTGCAAGGCTAAGGGTCTTGACATCTACAAGCTCGTTGAGGGCATCCAGCCTATCTGTTTCGAGAACGCTAAGTGGGCTTACACTGTAGGCTGCGCTATCGCTATCAAGAAGGGCTGCACAAGAGCTGCTGACGCTGCTGCTGCTATCGGTGAGGGACTTCAGGCATTCTGCATTCCCGGCTCCGTTGCTGACCAGCGTAAGGTTGGTCTCGGTCACGGCAACCTCGGCAAGATGCTCCTCGAGGAGGACACAGAGTGCTTCGCATTCCTCGCAGGTCACGAGTCATTCGCTGCTGCTGAGGGTGCTATCGGTATCGCTGAGAAGGCTAACAAGGTTCGTCAGAAGCCCCTCCGTGTTATACTCAACGGTCTCGGCAAGGACGCTGCTCAGATAATCGCGCGTATCAACGGCTTCACATACATCGAGACAGAAATGGACTACGCTACAGGCGAGGTCAAGGAGGTATTCCGCAAGGCTTACTCCGACGGTCTCCGTGCTAAGGTAAACTGCTACGGTGCAAACGACGTTCGCGAGGGCGTTGCTATCATGTGGAAGGAGAACGTTGACGTTTCCATCACAGGTAACTCCACTAACCCCACTCGTTTCCAGCACCCCGTTGCAGGTACATACAAGAAGGAGCGCGTTGACGCTGGCAAGAAGTACTTCTCAGTTGCTTCGGGCGGCGGTACAGGACGTACTCTCCACCCCGACAACATGGCAGCAGGTCCTGCTTCCTACGGTATGACTGATACTCTCGGACGTATGCACTCCGACGCTCAGTTCGCAGGTTCTTCATCTGTTCCTGCTCACGTAGAGATGATGGGTCTCATCGGCATGGGCAACAACCCGATGGTCGGTGCAACAGTTGCTTGTGCAGTTGCTGTTGAAGAGGCTATGAAGTAATAGCATTGATATGCAAAAGATCACCCGCAGAATGCTCTGCGGGTGATCTTTTGTTATATATCACTAATAATGTTTCGACTTTATGTGCATTATTGGTATTGATTTTACGACGAGAATGTGTTATAATTATTAAAATATTATTTGTTCTCGGAGGTGCGCGATATGAATGATATCAACGTAGAAAACAGCCGTCTGGACGAGGTTTTTGACGCTTTTTCTATCATTGCAGAGGGTTCATACGTGTACCTCTGCCGCATTGAAGATGATTACTCGCGCTGGTCGAAAAAGGCGGTCGATTATTTCGGTCTGCCCTCAGAGTACATGACACGCGCGGGAGAAATATGGGCTGAGCATATCCACCCCGACGACCGCGAAAACTACATACGAAGTATCGAATCTATATTCAATGGTTCCGCCAGCGGTCACGATATGCAGTACCGCGCCTGCGGAGCTGACGGACAGTACGTAGTCTGCACATGCAGAGGGATCGTCATGCGTGACGAGAACGGCACTCCCAAGTACTTCGGAGGCGTTATCCGCAACCACAGCAACCTCAGCTATATCGACGTCGTTACAGGCGTCCGCAGTCTCTACGGCTTCCTTGACGACCTCAAGGGCATGATGTATTCGGCAGACGACGCGCTGATACTCATGGTCGGCATTACGTCATTCTCGAATATCAACGACATCTACGGCTATAAATTCGGAAACAGAACGCTTCAGTCATTCTGCTCCAAGCTGCACGATTTCTTCATGAACCGCGGTGCACTCTACCGCATGGACGGCACGCGCTTCGCGATAATCTCCCATGATATGACGGCAAACGAGGCTATGGAGATATACAACCGCTTCCGCTCGTATATCAGCAGGAGCTTTACCGTTGACGGACAGAAAATATCTCTCTCGATAAGCGGCGGAGCTGTACACGCAGCCTCCTTCGATATCGACCCCGAGACATATTACTCATGCGTGCGCTACGCCTACTATGAGTCCAAGCACAACAAGCTCGGCGATTTCGTCATTTTTGAGAACGTTGTCGGCTCAGACAACCGCCGCAAGATAGAGCGCCTTAACGCGATAAGGAACAGCGTCACTGAGAACTGCGAGGGTTTCTTCCTTTGTTATCAGCCTATAGTTGACGCAGTTACCGAAAAGGTCTACGGTGCGGAGGCCCTCATACGCTGGAAGAACGATAAATACGGCATAGTTCCCCCAATGGAATTCATAAATATGCTCGAGCAGGACGCGCTCTTCCCCGAGCTCGGCAGGTGGATACTGAAAACAGCTTTGATAGCCGCGAACAAGTTCCGCGAGTACGTACCCACCTTTGTGATGAACGTCAACCTCTCTTACACTCAGCTCGAGCAGGAGGGCTTCGTCGGCGACGTATTGCAGCTCCTCGAGGAGACAGGGCTCCCGCCCGAGAACCTCTGCCTCGAGATAACAGAGCGCTGCCGACTCCTCGACGTGAATATGCTCGCAGGAATAGTCACGCTGCTGCGTCAGAAGGGCATAAAGGTCGCTATAGACGACTTCGCGACGGGCTTCTCGTCACTGGGAGTAATCCGCGCGTTCACCGTCGACACTATCAAGATAGACCGCTCGTTCGTCAAGGATATCGAGAAGAGCGAGGCGGACAGGATAACCGTGCGCTTCATCTCCGAGGTCGCGACAGGCTTCAATGCCGATGTGTGTGCGGAGGGAGTCGAGAACAGCAATATGCGCGAGTGGCTCAACAAGTACAACATCTCAAAGCTGCAGGGCTATCACTACTCCAAGCCGATAGAGTACGAGCAATTCATCGAATATCTCGAAAACAACATATAAATAAAGCCGTGAACGACGAGTTCACGGCTTTTTATTTTATTCAGCGGCTATTTTTTCAACTGCTTCATCGAGCCAGTCGCCCTCGAACAGCTCAATAGTACCGTTATCGCAGTGCTTTGCGAGGTCGGTGCATATCGGGAGCTGTGCAAGCACGGGGATATCATGCTGCTTGGCTATCTCCTCAATGTGGCTGTCACCGTATATCTTGTGGCGCTTGCCGCAGTCGGGGCATTCAAAATAGCTCATGTTCTCGATGATACCGAGGATCGGTATATTCATCAGTTTAGCCATTTTCACTGCCTTCTCAACTATCATGGAGACGAGCTCCTGCGGAGAGGTCACGATAACGATTCCGTCAACCGGTATGGACTGGAATACAGTCAGCGGTACATCGCCTGTTCCGGGAGGCATATCAACGAAGAGGTAGTCGATATCCTTCCAGATAACGTCAGTCCAGAACTGCTTTACAACTCCAGCGATGACGGGTCCGCGCCATACGACGGGGTCACTCTCGTTCTCGAGGAGGAGGTTTATCGACATAACGTCAATACCCATTTTGCTTTTCTGGGGGATTATTCCGAACTCGCACGCGTCAGCCTTCTCGTGTATGCCGAAAGCCTTCGGTACGGACGGACCTGTTATATCCGCGTCAAGTATGCCGACATTCTTACCGAGTCTCTGCATGGAGACCGCGAGCAGGGAGGATACCATAGTTTTGCCTACGCCGCCCTTGCCGCTGACAACGCCGATGACCTTGTCGATATTGCTCATCTGATTGGGCTTTTCGATGAGGCTCTGAGGCTCTGTCCTGCTTGAGCAGTCGCTTCCGCAGGAAGAGCAGTCATGTGTACATTCGCTCATATGAATTAACTCCTTTTAATCATGATATATTTATTATACCCTAAATTTGACTTTTAGTCAAGCACGCCGCTATCCTTTCGCGCTCCTTGACGAATATCGGAGGTACGCCGCAACTCAGCTCCGAAAGCATATTGTCAGCCATTTCGAGCTCCCCGCGAGCTTTGTCCGTATCGCCGAGCATTGCGTTACATTCAGCCATATCCAGATGTATGGAGGCTGTATTGTATCTTTTCAGATTTGTTACAGCGGGAGGAGCAGTACCATTGCTCGGCTTATCCTGCTTGATACGGTAAATGAGTGACCAGTCCAGATACAGCAGTGCCGTCTCGTAGTTACCGAGCAGCTTCTGTTCGTGCGCCGCGACAGAAAGCAGAGTTATCACCGATGCGGAATCTCCGTCCGCCCATTTTTCAATGACGTCGCTGCAGTCAGTAACAGCCTCGCGGAAAAGCTCGTCGTTATGAGTCAAAGTAGAGTATTCTATAGCCGCTATAAAAAAGTCGTTTCTGTATATATACTCGTTTTTCGGAAGCGTTTTCAGCTCTGCAAATGCGGCTTCCGCTTCATCGAATTCACATCTCATGCTGTGACAACATACAAGATGAGTTAGCGATGAGAAATAATCAAAGCTCTGCTTATCAGCCGTCTCAGCAAGGCGCTGAGCCTCTGCGAGCACTTTATCGGAGCATATCTCGTAACGAAACAGATGATTGTATGCTTTCACACGCTTTGCAGACTTATATCCCTTTATACCGCCTGATATTCCGCCGCTGTTTCTGATGATATGAATAAATGCCATTCCGTATATAGCAACGATACCGAATATAAAAGCTGCAATTATGTCAAGAATAATAAAGCCACAAAACAGCAGTAACGTCAGAATCAGAGAATGCTTATATGTCAGCAGGACTGCGGCTATGCCCTCAATTATGCACAGCGGGATAAAAGAGAACTTTATAACTCCCATGAGCTTATCAGTAAAGCGGTTTGAGTCATAGCGGAAAAAAGCGAGGTCGAGCCGCTCCTTTGAAATGCTTATCATAGGTTACCTGTACTTATACACCGTCGCTGTCTCGAAGCCGTCGAGCAGGGTAGTCATACTTCCGAATGCCATACCCGTGCCCTTAGCAACGCAGTTTATCGCGTCCTTTGCGATGTTGCAGTTGATACCGAGCGTGCGCTTGATGAGCTGCGGCAGACCTCCGAGCAGCGCGCCGCCTCCCGTGAGGAGCAGACCGTTGTCATAAATGTCGCCGACGAGCTCGGGCGGAGCGTCCTCAAGCACCTTGCGTATCGCCTCCATAATGGCGAAGGTGTCGTCCTCGATAGCCTTGAACAGGTCTATCTCGCTGAGCTGTACCTGCGCGGGCAGTCCCTTGAGCAGGCTCCTGCCCTTGACTGTGTATGTGACCTCGTCGTTCGGGTCATAGAGATTGCAGAGCTCTATCTTGACCTTTTCGGCAGTTCGCTCGCCAATGAGGAGCTTGTACTTGTTCTGCATGTACTTGATTATGGAGCGGTCGATAGCATTTCCCGCCGTCTTTATCGTATGCGACGTAACAACGCCGTTCATCGACACGATAGCCACATCGGTAGTACCGCCGCCGATATCGACTATCATGTGACCCTTAGCCTTTGTGATGTTGACTCCCGCGCCTATCATAGCGGCGATAGGCTCCTGTATGAGGTAGACCTGCCGCGAGCCAGCGCTCTTTGCGGCGTCGACTACGGCGCGGCTCTCGATGTCGGTGATGAACGAGGGAATGCAAATGATTATCCTCGGCTTCAGGAGCTGATGTCCCGTAACCTTGAGTATGAACTCACGTATCATGCTGTGCGCGAGGTCATCGTCGGAGATAACGCCGTCGCATACAGGACGCGCAACGCATATGTACTCGGGATTCCTGCCTATCATCTCATAGGCTTCCTTACCGACCGCGAGAACGCGCTCAGTCCGCGTATTATAGGCAATAACAGACGGCTCGCTCAGCACGACGCCCTTCTTGCCCATAGTCATTACGATATTCGAGGTACCGAGGTCGATACCGATATCAGTATTTGCCATATTATCTGTCCTTTCTTTCAGCCATTTTTCAGCATATCTCTCAGGCAGGTATACCGCCTTGTTCTCTTGTTGTTGTCGACCATAGTATGTATCTTTTCCTCCGAGCCGATGAGTATGAGCAGCTTCTTTGCTCGCGTTACAGCGGTATATAGCAGATTGCGGTAGCTGAGCTTCTCAAATCCGTTCATCACGGGGATTATGACCGCCTCAAATTCGCAGCCCTGACTTTTGTGTACGGTGATAGCATAGGCGAGCTCAAGCTGCGGGAGCGTATCAAAGGGATACGAGGCGATACGTCCGTCGAAGTCGACGCGAGCGGACTGGGTAGGGTAGTCGATAGCGACTATCTTGCCGATATCGCCGTTGAATATGCCTGCGCCCTGCTCACTGCCCTTGCTCCATACAATGTCGTAGTTATTGCGGGTCTGCATGACCTTATCGCCCGTGCGGTAGGTGTAGACGTACCCGCGGTACTCATTCTTGCCGTTTTCGGGCGGATTGAGCTTGTCCTGCAAGACCTTGTTGAGCTCGACAGTGCCGACTGCGCTCTTGCGCGACGGCGTGATTATCTGTATATCGTCGACAGGGGAGTAGTTGTACGCTTTCGGGAGGCGGCGCTTCGCGAGGTCGACGATGAGGTCGACAGCCTGCCCGTAATCGTCGCGCTTCATGAAGAAGAAGTCGCTGTCCTTGCGCGTGAGGTCGGGGTACTCGCCCGAGACTATCTTGTGCGCGTTTGTGATGATACAGCTCTTTTTCGCCTGACGGAATATCTCCGTCAGCTGCACCACGGGCACGACCTCGCTGTAGATTATATCCTCAAGGAGGTTGCCAGCTCCGACAGAGGGGAGCTGGTGGAAGTCACCGACCATTATCAGCTTGCAGCCGAGCCTTACCGCACGCAGCAGCTTCTCAAACAGCACGGAATCGACCATTGACATCTCGTCGATAACGAGGACGTCGCAGTCGAGGGGATTGTTCTCATTATGCGCAAAAACAGGCATATCTGAGTTATCGTACACGACCTCGAGCAGGCGGTGTATCGTCTTTGCCTCATAGCCCGTGAGGTCGGACATACGCTTTGCCGCTCGGCCTGTCGGTGCCGCAAGGAGCACCTTGTCCCCGCGCTTTTCAAAAATGGAGATTATCGCATTGAGCGTGGTGGTCTTACCTGTACCCGGACCGCCCGTCAGCACCATGAGTCCGCGTGAGATAGCGGTCGTGATAGCCTGACGCTGAAGCGCTTCGTAGCTTATGCCCTTTTCCTCCTCCTCGAGGTCGATGAGAGCGTCGTAGTTGAAGTCCTCAGGGGAGGTGAAATCCTTCAGCACGCGTATCCTGTCCGCGATGAACTGCTCGGCGTAGTAATAATCTGGCAGATAGACATATTCACGCTCATTTTTTATGTATTCAAACAGCTCGTCATCATCGAGAGCCGCGTTGTATGACTTGTAAAAATCCTTCTCGGAGATATCAAGAGCGGGAGTTGTGAGCTTCACAAGCACATCAAGCGGCAGACAAGTATGCCCGTTCGCGGCATTAGCCTTGAGGATATGCTGAACGCCCGCAATTACGCGGTTGTCGGCGTTCTTTTCGACGTGCATATCATGGGCAATCGAGTCAGCTTTATTGAAGTCGAGCCCTACCGCGTCGTTGCATAGGACATAGGGGTCGTGCTGTATCAGCTCTATCGCGTCGGGACCGAAGTGCCTGAACGTCCTCATCGCGAACGAGGACTTGACCTCGTACTGTGACAGGAAGGACATAATCAGCCTCAGCGAGAACAGCTTGCGCGCCTCGTCGGATATCTCAGCGCACTTGCTCCGTGATATACCCTTGACAGTCGCGAGCCTGTACGGGTCATTCTCTATGACGTTGAGAGTGTCCTCACCGAACACATTAACTATCCTCTTCGCGAGTGCGGGACCAATGCCCTTGATAGCTCCCGAGGCGAGGTATTTCTCAATATTTATGACGGTGTCGGGGAGCTTCCGCTCACAGTATTCTGCGCGGAACTGCGTGCCGAACTTGCGGTGGGTCTCGTAGGTGCCCTCGAGGATGAGTATCTCGCCCTCCTCGACCTCTCCGAGAGAGCCGACAACTGTTATCAGTTCGCCGCCTGCATCGAGGTCAAGCACAGCATAACCATTTGCGCTGTTCTTATAGAGGACGGTCTCGACCGAACCTTCAATATGCAGTACCTCGCCCGCCATTGCAGTTTCTCCCTTCCGTGAAATCATACATTATTAATTATAGCACATCACACGGAAAAATGCAACAAAAACTAACCGAATATGCTTCTGAAAAATTCTTCCAGCTCAGAGCTCGGGAGAAAAACGGCGTCCGGTGAGCTGTGAACAAATTGGCGGCACAACTCCGTCTGCTCGGGAGTTGCAGAATAGTCCACGAGGACGACCCGTCTGCGTCCACAGCCCTTCATCGTGAGGTATTCGAGCCTGTCACGGAGCTTATCATCTCCCGAAAATACGGGCAGAACAGATATGTATGCGGGAGCTGAGCGCGAAGGCATAGCAACAAAAAACGTAACGACCTCGATGAGCGATATGACTGCAAGTATGACTGCGGCAGTAATGATTATCCCGTCCATAGCGACCTCCATAGAGCTTTTTTGCATTATATGCGGCTCTCGCATATGCTGACACAAAAAAGCCGAGGACATAATGTCCTCGGCTTATCATCAGGGGGTACAGTTACTGCATCTTGTAAGAGTTTATCATCTTCTGGACCATACGTCCGCCGATAGAGCCTGCCTCACGCGATGTGAGGTCGCCGTTGTAGCCCTGCTTGAGGTTTACGCCGAGCTCGCTTGCGGACTCCATCTTGAATCTCTCGAGGGCTTCTCTGCCCTTCTGTGTCATTTCGCCGTTGTTATTGCTGTTGTTGCTCATTTTTGTTTTCTCCTTCGGATTGATTTTGATGCCGTGATAGTATTATTGCTCACCATGACAATGATATGAGAGGAAATAAAAACCTGAAAACATCTCTTTTGGTCAAAATATAAAAAATAGAGTACCACTTTTGTGAACTATTGCCATTGAACAGGCAAGCAAAATATGGTAAAATATTTTTATGAGAGGATGATATACCGAAACAGGCATATCAGCAAGAGGATTTATCAAGGACAGCTGCATTTGCAGCTGTTTTTGATATTTCAGCTATATTTCAAAATCAATGCGTTTTCACTGCATTTTCACATATCCATCACTAAAGCCTCATAGAAAAACTATAAACTAATTTTAATATTGTTATTCTTTGTAGAATCACGGAGGTAAAAGCTATGATATGCTCAAACTGCGGAAACGCTATAGACGATCAGGCAGCAATTTGTGTACACTGCGGAGCAGTCACAGCCCGTGGAATGTACATGGGTATAGGCGGACGTCCCGTAAAGCCGCCCGTTGACCCAAATGAGCCCGCAAACGGCGGATTTATAGTTCTCAGTCTGCTCATACCGCTGGTAGGAATAATACTCGGTGCGATAGAAAGCAGCAACGGCAAGAAGCGTGCAGGAAAAGCCTACATAATAAGTGCTGTGGCAAGCATAGTATTCTGGGTAGTCCTATCTTTGCTCATTACATTCGGTTCGTTCCTTCTCAGCCTTCTTCCGTACTTTATCGTGCTTTTTGCATCGCCCCAAGAATGAACATATCGGAGTCCGCGCTCAAATAGTTTTTTGGAGGTATATTTATGATTTGTCCACATTGTGATCACGAGGTATCAGACCTCGCTGTTATGTGCCCGAACTGCGGCGCACAGCTCGACAACAGAGGAGCTGCTCCCGAGGGCGAGCAGAAAGCCAACGGCGGCTTTATAGCTCTCTCGATATTCTTCCCGATAGTCGGCATCATACTTGGTATCGTCGAGATGAGCAAGGGAAACAAAAAGGCGGGCAAGACGTACATCATCACAGCTATTATTTCGTGGGCAGTATGGTTCCTTCTCGGTATTATACCCTTATTCTTCAAGTCATATTGGTATAATACGGGCTATTCGCAAGGATTTGAATATGGACTTGGAAACAATAATGCAATAGTCTCTTTATTGTTCTGAATTACAAAGCGCTCCTAAATTAGTGTGCTCCCCTTAACGGAAAAAGTGCGCTACCGAGCCGTAAACTTACGGCTCATATTTAGTAACCTGCGAATCCGCCAGAGGGGGCTCCCCTTTCGGAGCGCTTTTTCGTATAAAAAAGGACGTTCCCGAAGGAACGCCCTTATTTTTTTCATTGTTTCAGCTATTAGCCGAGCTCTGCGAAGTACTTGATAGTTCTTACCATCTGAGATGTGTAAGAATTCTCGTTGTCGTACCAAGAAACTACCTGAACCTCGTAGAGGCCGTCGCCGATCTCAGCAACCATTGTCTGAGTAGCATCGAAGAGAGAACCGAATCTCATGCCGATAACGTCAGAAGAAACGATCTGATCCTCGTTGTAGCCGAAGCTCTCGGAAGCAGCAGCCTTCATAGCAGCGTTGATGCCTTCCTTAGTGATGTTGGAGCCCTTAACTACAGCTGTGAGGATAGTTGTAGAACCTGTCGGAACAGGAACTCTCTGAGCAGAGCCGATGAGCTTGCCGTTGAGCTCGGGGATAACAAGACCGATAGCCTTAGCAGCACCTGTGCTGTTGGGAACGATGTTAGCAGCACCAGCACGAGCTCTTCTGAAGTCACCCTTTCTGTGAGGACCGTCGAGGATCATCTGATCGCCTGTGTAAGCGTGGATAGTGCTCATGATACCGCTCTGGATAGGAGCATAGTCATTGAGAGCCTTAGCCATGGGAGCGAGGCAGTTAGTTGTGCATGAAGCAGCAGAGATGATCTTGTCGTCCTTTGTGAGAGTCTTCTCGTTTACGCTGTAAACGATTGTAGGAAGATCGTTGCCTGCGGGAGCAGAGATAACAACCTTCTTAGCACCTGCATCGATGTGAGCCTGAGACTTGTCCTTAGAGCAGTAGAAACCTGTGCACTCGAGAACAACGTCAACGCCGAGTGTGCCCCAAGGGCAGTTTACAGCGTCCTTCTCAGCGTAGATCTTGAGAGTCTTGCCGTCAACTGTGATTGTGCCTGCCTCGTCATCAGCAGTTACAGTGTGAAGGTTCTCACCGATCTTACCGCAGTAGCCGCCCTGAGCTGTATCATACTTGAGAAGCTGAGCGAGCATAGAGGGCTTTGTAAGGTCGTTGATAGCAACTACCTCATAACCGGGAGCATCAAACATCTGTCTGAATGCAAGACGGCCGATACGACCGAAACCATTAATAGCAACTTTAACTGACATGGGAAAATACCTCCTAAAAAATTTATATTTATATTATAACGCAAGCGGGAAAAATTTGCAAGTGGTTAGATAAAAAATTATCAGGTTTTGATATAAACTTGCGGTTTGCACAAAAAGTATCAAATTTTGTTGTATAAAATTACGCTGACGGATATTTGCTAAATAGTATTCCATTTTTAAATAAAATGTAGTATAATATAAATGACTATAAGAAAAAAGGGGGGAGTAAAATGAGCAGCGAAAACAAACTGTCTTCACTTTTTGATGACGAAGTCATAAAGGACTATCTCATGCTGAATGACAGAACTCTTCGTCTCGCAGTCTCACGCATATCTGCCGTTTGCGACATTATAAAAGATAAATGCGACGACGATGAGCTTATCGCGTCTGAGCTTAACAATATTAATAAGATGTGCTGCCGTATTATGCAGATATCAGAGCTGAACGGTATGCTCGCGGGAGCAGCCAAAGGCATACGTGTCGACGAGGTCATCGACGCAGCCGAGCTGCTGACAGTATTTGTCAAGAACTGCTCAGAGATGCTCGGCGGAATATGCAGCATCACCTCCTCCCGCACGGATAAATTTTTCATCAACGCCTCAAATGACGCACTGACATATCTGCTGCTGTCATATTTGAGAGCGTCTGTCCTCGGCGGAGCGAAAGAGATAGACATTACCTGCCGCACAGACAACGAACAAGGTGTTATTTCTGTTAAGATACTGCGCTCAGAAAAAACAGCCTTCGACCATTTCGAGGACTTCCAGTACACCTACTCCGACAGCATAATTTCTTCCGCCGCCGCAAGCATCGGAGCAGTCAGCGAAAAGACAGACGCCGAGCTCAAACTCACATTCCCGAGCTGTCCAAACTCCTCGGAAGCGAAGCTGCTGTCCCCGAGGCAGGAATATGAAGACGGAAGTTTTTCTGAATACAGGATAATGCTCAGCGATATCACCGAATGAGCTTTTCGATATGTTGAAATAATGTTGAAATATAGCGCTATATAAAAAAACTATGAACAATTATCATTTTGTTCGAGGAAGAATCATATTTTTTTGTTGACATTAATCAAAAACTGTTGTATAATAGATTTGTGGATGTATGCTTAACAGGCTAATTATGCCCGTTTTGAGATACAGTCTATCATTTTATGGAGCGTGAATACAACGGAAAACTTAGAAATCGAAAGAAAATTTCTTGTTGAATACCCTGATGTCAGAACTCTTTGCGTGCGGCGGAGTGCGGCTATACTACAGACCTACCTTGCCGACGGTGAGGGCGGCTCTCAGCGCAGAGTACGCCGTATCACAGAAAACGGCAGGGTGAGGTACACCTACACCGAAAAGGTCTTCCGCTCGGCGTCGGTGCGTGAGGAGCACGAACGCGACATCTCCGCTGACGAATACGCAGAGCTGATAAAACAGGTCAAGGGTACTCCCGTCGACAAGATCCGCTACGCCTTCGACTATATGGGGCAGCTGTTCGAGCTCGACTGCTACTCTTTCTCGGACAGGTTCGCTATTATGGAGCTTGAGCTCCGCAGCGAGAAGCAGCGGATACTCTTCCCCGACAATATAAATGTACTGCGCGAGGTCACGACCGACCACGCCTACTCCAATGCAGCTCTCGCCAATGCAGGAGCTTTCCCCGATGAGAGAAGGGAGGAATGCTGATGGCTGAGAAGATAATCACTGTCGACAGTGAGGAGCAGCTTTCCGCTCTGTTCGGACAGCTCGACGGCAACGTCGCTAATATAAAGAAGCAGTATGACGTCAATATCGTCAGCAGAGACGGCAATATCAAGGTCATAGGCGATGAGCCGTCCGCAACCGATGCCGCCAAGGCAGTCGAGGCTCTGCTGAAAATGAGCGGACGAGGTCAGCCGCTGAGCGAGCAGACAATCCGCTACGTCACATCTATGGTAGCAGACGGCATTGAGCAGCAGCTCGAGGAGCTCGGAGGCGACGGCGTCTGCATGACGGCATCGGGCAAGATAGTGCGTCCGCGTACTGTCGGACAGAAGCGCTACCTCGATTCCATAAAGAACAATACTATCGTGCTCGGCATAGGACCTGCGGGAACAGGCAAGACTTACCTCGCAGTAGCAATGGCTGTCAAAGCTTTCCGCGAGCACAAGGTCAAAAAGATAATCCTCACACGCCCCGCAGTCGAGGCAGGGGAGAAGCTTGGCTTCCTCCCGGGCGATATGCAGGACAAGGTTGACCCGTATCTCCGCCCGCTGTACGACGCGCTCTTCGATATGTTCGGTGCAGAGAGCTTCGCACGCTATATGGAGAAGGGGATAATCGAGGTCGCTCCGCTCGCCTATATGCGCGGACGTACCCTCGACGAGGCTTTCATCATACTTGATGAGGCTCAGAATACGACCTCGGAGCAGATAAAAATGTTCCTGACCCGTCTCGGCAATGACAGCCGAATGGTCATAACAGGTGATATTACTCAGATTGACCTGCCCGACGCCCGAAAGTCGGGACTTGTAGAGGCTATGAAGATACTCAAGGGTATCGACGACATAGACATTCACAGATTTACTGAGAAGGATGTTGTCCGTCATAAGCTCGTTCAGGACATCATCAAGGCATACGACAAATTTAATGAAGGGAGAAAATATCATGCCTAAGCTCAAGGTATACGTTAAAAATAATCAGTCAGAGGTGAAGGTACCTGTCGGCATTCGTCTGCTCATCAGAAGATGCTGTCAGGCTGTTCTTACGACTGAGAACTTCGGCAGGGACGCCGAGGTCAGCGTTTCCTTTGTAAGCAACAACGAAATAAAGAACCTTAACAAGATATACAGGGAAAAGGACAGCGTTACCGACGTTCTCTCGTTCCCGCTCACAGGCGAGGACGGCACTGTCGAGATTAACCCCGAGACAGGCGCAGTACAGCTCGGCGACGTCGTTATCTCTCTCGAGACAGCAGTAAAGCAGGCTCAGAACTTCGGTCACTCGCTTGAGCGTGAGATAGGCTTCCTGACTGTACATTCCATGCTCCACCTGCTCGGTTACGACCACGAGACAAGTCAGCTCGACCAGCGCATAATGAGGGAAAAAGAGGAATCCGTCCTCGAAAAGCTCGGCATCTCGCGTGACGTGACCTTCGTTACACAGGGAGACAACGAGTAATGTCAAGAACCGCCTTTGTGACTATCGCAGGCAGAACCAATGCGGGCAAGTCCTCGCTGCTGAACGCTATGGTAGGCGAGAAGATAGCCTCCGTCAGCAGCAAGCCGCAGACTACCCGCACCCGTATAACGGGTATCCGCAATATCGACGATGTACAGCTCGTTTTCTTCGATACCCCCGGACTCCACAAGCCTGTGAACAAGCTCAGTGAGCATATGCTGAATACGGTCAGGGAATCGGTCAGCGACATCGACTCCGTTATCTTCGTGCAGGACTGCACAAAGAAGATAAACGAGCAGGAGCTGAACCTGCTGAAATCGCTGAACGCCTCGAAAATGCCCGTTATCCTTGTGCTCAACAAGATAGACCTGCTGAGGAATATGGACGAGCTCGCTCCCGTCATCGCGGAGCTGACCTCAAAATGCGACTTCAAGGCAGTTATCCCCGTCAGCGTGACCGAGAACAACGGCGTTGACATCGTACTCGACGAGCTCATCGGTCTCGCTGAGGAGAGCGTACACTTCTTCCCCGACGATATGATAACCGACCAGCCCGAAAAGGTGCTTGCCGCTGAAATGATACGCGAGAAGCTGCTCGAACTCCTACAGGACGAGGTGCCGCACGGCATCGCCGTCGGAGTAGAAGAGATGACCGAGCGCGAGGACAAGGATATCCTCGATATATCGGCAGTCATCTACTGCGAGCGCGATTCCCACAAGGGCATAGTCATCGGCAAGGGCGGAGCTATGCTGAAAAAGGCTTCGACTGCCGCACGCATGGAGCTCGAGGACTTCTTCCAGATAAAGGTCAACCTGAAATGCTGGGTGAAGGTCAAGGAGGACTGGCGCAACCGCGAGGGACTTATCCGCAGCTTCGGACTTTCAGACAAATAATTACTTGCATACCTGCCCGCGCGGAGCAGATAATAGCTTCGCGGAGGTGCTTGTATGACAGACGATACACTTTGGAACAGATTCGCAGAGACAGGCAGAGTCAGCGACTACCTGCGTTATTCTGCGCAGAGGGATACGCTCTATGATGATAATAGAGGGAATCGTCCTGAAGGAACGTCCCGTAGGGGAACAGGACAGATTCGTTGACGTTCTGACAAAGGAAAAAGGCATAATAGAGCTTTCGGTGAAGGGCGCCCGCAAGATAAACGGAAAGGCGGGCAGCTCCACACAGCTTTTTGCATATTCCAGATTCTGCTGTGATAAGCGGAAGGACAGGTTCTGCCTTAACAGTGCAGAGCCTATACATATTTTCTACGACCTGCGCAATTCGCTCTCGGCTCTGTCGCTCGCAAGCTATTTCTCGGAAGTGCTCCGCTACTGCATATCCGAGCGCACCGACAGCGGCAATGTTCTGCGACTGACGCTGAATACGCTCCACTGCCTCGAAAAGGGACTGCGAAGCGAACAGCTGCTGAAAAGCATATTCGAACTGCGCCTGATGTCGGAGATAGGCTATATGCCCGACGTTCTCGCGTGCAGAGGGTGCGGCGTATTTGAGCCCGAGGAGCTTTTCTTTTCCGCCGAGGACGGCGGATTTTACTGCTCCAACTGCTTCGAGGACAACGGCGGCAGGTGGACAAAAATGCGGCTTCCCGAGCTGTCTGCGATACGGCATATCGTGCTCGCTGACTTCGACAGGCTCTTCAACTTCCGCGTGTCGGACAGGGCAGGGGACAAGCTCGCCGCATTCACGGAGGACTACCTCCTGACGCACCTTGAACGGACATTTAAAACTCTCGATTTTTACAAGTCAATGCAAAACGGACAATGATATGAACAAATACCTGAAAACATTAGAACTCGACAAAATACTTGAAATGCTCGCGGAGCTCGCCTCAAACGACGAGACAAGACGCATGGCGCTTGCCGTGCGCCCCGATACAGACCTCGAGCGCGTTCGCTATGAGAACACCAAGACCAATCAGGCTCTCGCGCTCTCGATACAGTTCGGACTTCCGCCTTTTCACAGTTTCAAGGATATATCAACTTCTGCAAAGCGCGCTAAATCTGGCGCGGTGATATCGCTCCGCGACCTTATGGACATCGCCGCTATGCTGAGACAGATAAAGAGCCTTTTCGACTGGTACCGCTCCTGCGAGAACGTCGAGACGGAGCTCAGCTACCTGTTCTCCCAGCTTGCCCCAAACGACTGGCTGCTCGAGAAGCTCGAACGCTCGATAATCTCCGAGAACGAGATAGCCGACGCCGCCAGCCCCGAGCTTGCCGCGATACGCCGCAAGATAAACAAGGCGGGTATGCAGCTGCGCGAGACGCTCGACAAAATGGTCAGGAACAAGACCACTCAGCAGTATTTGCAGGAGAGCAACGTCACCATACGCGACGGACGCTTCGTTCTGCCCGTCAAGTCCGAATACCGCGGTCAGGTGAGCGGTCTCGTGCACGACACATCTGCCACGGGTCAGACCATATTCATCGAGCCCATGGCTGTCGTCGAGGCGAACAACGATATCCGTATCCTTCAGGGCAAGGAGCAGGAGGAGATAGAGCGCATAATCCGCGAGCTCTGCCGCGAGTGCGGCGACTATGCGGATGTCCTCTGCGAGAACTACAAGGTCTGCGCGGAGCTCAATCTCTACTTCGCGAAATCGGAGCTTGCCGCAAAAATGCACGCCTCCATGCCCGTCATCACTGATGACGGCATCATAAATCTGAAAAATGCACGCCACCCTCTGCTCGACAGGAAAAAGGCAGTACCGATAGACCTGTCGCTTGGCGAGGACTATCAGGCGCTTATCATAACAGGTCCGAACACTGGCGGTAAGACCGTCGCGCTGAAAACAGCGGGACTTCTCGCCGCGATGACGATGTGCGGACTGCTCATACCCGTCTCGGACGGGAGCCGAATCTCCGTATTCGAGAACATACTCGTTGACATCGGCGACAGCCAGAGCATCGAGCAGAACCTGTCAACGTTCTCGTCTCACACGAACAAGGTCATAGAGATACTCAGCATAGCGGACGAGCGCTCGCTCGTACTGCTCGACGAGCTCGGCTCGGGAACCGACCCTGTAGAGGGCGCGGCTCTTGCCGTATCCATAATCAAGCGCCTGATATTCAACGGCGCACGCCTCATGGTGACGACCCACTATCAAGAGCTGAAGGTCTTCGCGATAGACACTCCGAACGTCGAGAACGCGTCGTGCGAGTTCAATATCGAAACGCTGAAGCCTACCTACAGGCTGATAGTCGGCTCACCTGGCAAGTCCAACGCTTTCGCTATCTCCGAGAGCCTCGGTATGCCCGCGGACATAATCGCGGAGGCAAAGTCGCTCGTCAGCGATGCGAATACCCGCCTCGAGGACGTCATCGGAAAGCTCGAAGCCTCACGCATAGAGCTCGAACACGAGCGCGAGCAAGCGGAGAAGCTCCGCAGAGAAGCCGCCGAGCACGAGTCGAAGATACGCGCCGACAAGGAGGAGCTCGAGAAAAACAAGGCTGACCTCATGGAGAAGGCACGCTTGCAGGCGATGACCATAATCGAGCAGACAAAGGCTGAGTCCAACGAGCTGATAGACGAACTCGAGAAGCTCCGCAAGGAAAAGGACAAGAAGGATTTCAGCGCCAATGTCTCGGGCATGAAGTCACGCTCGAAGCAGAGCTTCAACAAGATGTATGAGACGGCGAATCCTGTCACGGGCGGAGACCCTAACGAGGGCTATGTGCTCCCGCGCAAGCTGAAAAGGGGAGACACGGTCTACGTTGTCGACCTCGGACGCAAGGGCATAGTCTCGGGTGACCCTGACGGAAGCGATTTTGTATTCGTACAAATGGGCGTTATGAAAACCAAGATGAACATCTCACGCCTGCGGCTCGAGGAGCCTCCGAAGGTCTCAGTCGGCAGCAAGCCCGTGCAGAAGCAGCGCGGCGGAAAGGTCGGCAGGGTAGGCGTTATAAAGGCAGAACGCCGCGGAAAAATGGAGCTTGACATACGCGGCTGTGCCTGCGACGACGGCATATACCAGCTCGACCAGTTCATCGACCAGGCAGTTATGTCCAATATATCAATGATATCAATTATCCACGGCAAGGGCACGGGACTGCTCCGCGCCGCAGTCCACAAACGGCTGAAAAATCACCCGTCCGTCAAGAGCTTCAGACTCGGAGTCTACGGCGAGGGCGAGGACGGAGTTACTATAGCAGAATTAAAATAAGCAAAGGCAGTGAGTGCATATATGAAAAAGAGAAAGCGTATAGCTGTACTCGCGGCTGATATCGCTAACGACTATATGAACAGGATTTGCGTCGGCATTGAAGCTCAGGCAAAGGCTCTCGGCTATGACGCTATCGTCTTGCTTATGTCCTTCAATATCAATACAATGCCTCATATTGTTGAAGGCGAGCAGAACATATACCGTATAATAACCGCTGATAATGTCGACGGAGTCATATTCCTGACGGGAAATATCTCGAGCCATACCCTCCTCAACTGGCTGACTAAGCATATCGAGAAGCTCGGTATCCCGACAATAGCTATCGACAACGAATACCGTTCCTTTGACAGCATATATGCCGATGACACCGACATCTTTGAGAAGATGACCGACCACTTCATCGACTACCACGGCTGCAAAAAGGTAATTTGCCTGACAGGATTTCAGGGAATGTCACCGTCCGAGACAAGAGCTGCGGGATACAAGCGCTCTATGGAGAAGCACGGCTTCGAGGTCGGATTCGACGATGTTATCTACGGGGACTTTTGGAAAGAGTCAGCGGACAAACTCGCTGACGAGATAGGAAGCGGTAAGCGCGAGAAACCCGACGCGGTTGTCTGCGCGAACGACGGAATGGGCATATTTCTTTGTCAAGGACTCGCTCGACATGGAATACACGTCCCTGACGACATCCTCGTATCGGGTTACGACGGCTCACGCGAGGCTCTCGAGAGCATCCCCTCACTGACTACTATTTTCCCTGAGAACAGTACGCTCGGCGCGCGTGCGGTAGCTGCGCTGCACAAGATGATAACAGGCGAGGAGGCGGAGCTCGTCAGATGCGGCGAGAGCTCGCTCATACTCGCAGGCAGCTGCGGCTGCAACGAGACAAAGCAAGAGCTCATCGACCAACGAACCGCCTTCAGCCAGAAAATGGGCCATTACGAGCTCTACTTCAATAACAGCGGCATGGCAGAGGGACTCATGCAGTCCGAGAATCTCGACCACCTGCTGCACCTTCTCTCGCACTATGTCTACATAATCGAAAATATCGAGGTATTCATGATAAATCTCTGTCACGAGTGGGACAGCTTCGAGAATCTCGACGAAACAGACTATCTCCGCAAGGGCTACACCGAGATAATGGACACGAAGCTAATCTATAACAACACCCACTACGACTACGGTGAGCGCCAGTTCAGGTCACGCGACATAATCCCCGAGTATATGTACGATATCTCCGACGAGCCGTCGATGTACATATTGCTGCCGCTCCACTTCATGGACAGGTGTTTCGGCTACACTATATTCAAGTTCTTCGACATCAACACCACAGTCAGCAAGGTATTTGCTCTGTGGAACAGAAACATAAACATCGCGCTCGAATTCCTTCGTGTCAGGACTAAGCTCACAGCGATAAATCAGCGTATCTCTCTGACCTCGCTTCGTGATACCCTCACGGGCATTTACAACCGTCAGGGCTTCAACAAGTTCGCGGAGGGGCTCTTCAAGCGTGCAAAAACAGAGGAGAAGAGTCTGCTCATCATCATGGCTGACCTCGACCTCCTCAAGCACATCAATGACAACTACGGACACGTCGAGGGCGACAACGCCATTATCGTAGTCGCGAACGGACTGACGACCTGCTGCTCAAACAACGAAATATGCGCGCGCATCGGCGGCGACGAGTACGCGATAGTCGGCTGCTATGACTATACAGACGAGATAGTCGCCTCATACGCGACTTATATCAACGACTTCTTCGACAGGTACAACGCCGCCTCCGACAAGCCCTACAAGGTCGGAGCGAGCATAGGTATGTTCTGCGGAATCCCTGACCCTGACAAGGAGTTCTCCTACTATGTTGACATCGCGGATAAGCGTATGTACGACAACAAGGCTCTCCGCAAGAAAATGCGAACAGAATAAAAAAGAGGTGCTGCCCATCGGACAGCACCTTTTCTGTATTCTTACTTTTTCTTTTTCTTGGAGTTATTATTGGGCTTGGAAGATACAGCCTTGACAGGCTTCTCAGCCTCGGCCTCAGCCTTGGGAGCCTTGACACCCGCCTCAAACCACTTGTAGAGGAACGCTGCAAGAGCAGCACCTGCGAGAGGTCCTACAATGAACACCCATACATACTTGAAAGCGTCGCCGCCTGCGAATACAGCGGGAGCAATGCTTCTTGCAGGGTTCACGGAAGTACCTGTGAGACCGATGCCGAAGATATGTACGAGAGTAAGTGTGAAGCCGATTATAAGTCCACCGAACGAGCCGTGCTTGAACTTCTTGGATGTAACTCCGAGGATAGTGAGCACGAAAATAAATGTGAGCACGCACTCAATGATGAGACCTGCCGCTATGCTCTTGCCCGTTATCTGACCTGGTACCTCTGTAAGGCTACCGAGACCATTGGAGCCTAAGCCGCCTGTCATGTCCTGAAGGTCTCCGAGGTCGAATATTGCTCCGAGAAGACCTGAGCCAGCGAAAGCTCCGAGTATCTGAGCAATAACATATCCGCAGAAGTCAGAACCCGACATACCTCCTGTGATAAGCACGCCGAGCGATACCGCGGGGTTGATGTGACAGCCCGAGATGTTGCCGATACAGTAAGCCATACCGACGATGACGAGTCCGAACGCGAGTGCCGTGAGCAGGTAGCCGCAGCCGTTTGAGGCATCGCAGCCAACAAGCATAGCTGTTCCGCAGCCGAGGAAAACGAGCACGAATGTGCCGAAGAACTCAGCTACATACTTTCTGAATGAATCCATAATGTTTACCTCCTTAATAATAATTTATGGTACTTTTAATTATATCACATCGTATTTATAATTGCAAGGGGCAAGGAGGTAAAAATACGCAAATTTTAGCAGATTATCAGTTAGGCTGACCTACACGGTGGCGGAGGTTATCCTCTTTCAGCTTGCGTCCTTCGGCAATGAGCGCGAGCATCTCCTCAGCATCACCGAAGCGCAGGGCGTGACTGTACTTATTGAGGTTCTCGATGAGCGTATCAAGCTCAAAAATGAGGTTGTCGCGGTTCTGCATAAAGAGGTCAGTCCACATTTTTTCGTTCATGGTTGCGATGCGTGTCATGTCCTGAAAGCTGCCGCCGCTGAAGCCGCACTCAAGCCCGAGCTCGGGGCTTTTGACGTATGCGCTCGACACGATATGCGCGAGCTGCGAGGTATAGGCTATCATCTTATCGTGGTTCTCGGGGGTGGTGACAACTATCTTTCCTGCGCCGAGCTCCGACGCGAGAGATTTGAGCAGCTCCACGTCCTTGTCGTTGCTGTCCGCAAAGGGAGCAACTATGAAATTGGCACGCTGAAATAGGTCGGCAGAGCTGTTGGCATAACCGCCGAACTCCTTGCCCGCCATGGGGTGGATACCGATATAGCGCATACCATTAGCGTCCGCAAGAGCCTTCACACGAGCGGAAAAGCTGCCCTTTATGCCGCAGACGTCCGTAATGAGAGTGGACTTGTCAAGGCGGGAGATGTTCTCATTCAGCCAGCTCTCCGTCTGTTCGGGGAAAAGCGACATTATCACAAGGTCAAAGCCCGAAAAATCTCCGTTGAACTCCTCGTCTATCGCGACGTCGCGCAATGCGGCGAACTCGATATCGTGGTTGATGTCGCAGCCGACAACATAATGCGTGGTATATTTTTTCAGAGCCTTGCAGAGCGAGCCTCCGATAAGTCCAAGTCCGACAATAAGAATCTTCATAATATGCAGCACCTTTCAGTCATAGATTTCTTTTTCAGTATACCACTTTAAACAGAAAAAGTCAAGACCGTAAAAGAAAGGCTGTCCTAAGACAGCCTTTTTGTTTACAGGAACAATGTACTTATGCCGTGGTCGTTCGCGTAGCGCTCCGCTTTTTTGCGGTTGACCTGCTTGAGTACCTTGATAACGAGCTTGTGCCCCTTCTTGACCTCATTCAGCGAAATATTGCTGTTGTCGAACTCGTTGATATGTACGTCGTAGATGTTCTCACAGCCGCTGAACGCGTCGTCCTTGATGTCCTTGGTCTGTATGCTGAGCTTCACATTCGTGAGCTTCTGACATCCGTAGAACGCCCAGCTTCCGATAGTCTTGACAGTCGGCGGGATAGTGATGTCCTCCAGCGAGCGGCACCATGAGAAAGCGCTCTCGCCGATATATGTGACAGAATCGGAAATAAGAATCTTCTTCAGACCGTAGCACTCGGAGAACGCAGCATTTCCGATAGACTCGACAGAGCCTGAAACGATAACGCGATTGAGGTTCCTGCACGAGTAGAAGCTGAGGTCGTTTATCTTCTTGATGCCCGTCGGGATAACGAGCTTGCGTATGGAGCTGCATCGTCCGAAAGCGCCTTTGCCGATAGACCTGAGCGAATTGGGGAGGTCAAGCTCCTTGATGCGCTGGCACTTGAGGAAGGCGTTCTCGCCGATAGATTCAAGGTTCTTGGAGAGCACTATCTCCTCGAGATGAACGCAGTGTGCAAAAGCGAACTTGTCAACGACCTTCACGCTGTCTGACATGATAATCTTCTTCGCAGACTCGTTGCCGCGGAAGGCGTATTTACCGATAGTAGTGATGTTGCTCGGTATTTTGATCACCTCGTTCGTACCTATGTATTTAATGAGGAGAGTGCCGTCCTTGCCGAGCGCCATATTATTGACGTCATCGATGCGGGCAGTCTCGTCGCGCTCGATATCCTGATCCTTATAGAGCTCAGCGATACGCTCGCTCGAGAAGTGCATCTTCTCATTCTTGTTTGACTTGTGCTTGGAGTGCTTCTCACCGAACTCCTCGAGCTTTGAGGCATAGTCCTTGGGAGCTTTTTTAGTTTCGGTCTTGAGGTCACGTGCAAGCGGAGCGCGTGTCTGACCGGGCTTGAATTCGGAATAAGTTATCTTTACGCCGCCTGCGTCGTGCTCCTTTGCAGCCTCGGGGAGGATAACAGTCGGAGCAGCAGGCTTGATGCCCGCCTCCTTCGCAAACGAAGAAATATTGACCTTGGGCTTGTTCTGCTCGGGAGCAGCAGCCTTCTTATCGGGCTCTTTATTATCCTTAGGCTTTGATTCAGTCTTTGCAGCGACAGGCTCGGGAGCCTTCTGAGACTTATTCTTTGAGAGCACCTGCTTGATATCATCAGCTTTGACCTCATTCGGCTTATAGTGCTCCTCGACAGGTCGGAAGTCTGCGTCGTATATGATCTGATTGTCATACAGCGACTTCTTAGCAGGCTTCTTGATAGGGGAGTCCTCAATAGTAAGAGTCGGCTTGTTGACTTCGGGCTTTTTCTCCTCCTTAACAGGAGCAGGAGCAGCCTTAGTCTCGGGCTTTTTCTCCTCCTTGACGGGAGCAGGAGCAGCCTTAGCCTCGGGCTTCTTCTCCTCCTTGACGGGAGCAGGAGCAGCCTTAGTCTCGGGCTTTTTCTCCTCCTTGACGGGAGCAGGAGCAGCCTTAACCTCAGGCTTTTTCTCCTCCTTGACGGAAGCGGGAGCAGCCTTAGCCTCGGGCTTTTTCTCCTCCTTGACGGGAGCAGGAGCAGCCTTGACCTGCTCAGCAGGGAGAGCTGACTTTGCCTGTCTTACAGCCTTGACCTTTACGACCTTAGCCCTGCGCGCACCTGTTTTAGAGCGTGCACAGACGGGGCAGCTGTCGAACTTTTCGGCGTCATAGCCGTGTCCTTCAGGACATTTGGTTAGTTTCATATATATCACTCCGGATAAATTTTAAGAAAAAATGAATACATCATAAGAATTATACCATATTTCTTCCAAAAAATCAAGAAATCTTTGCCTTCAAAAATGATTTTTGTGAAAAGTGTCAACAGCACCGCAATATTTGACTATCATAAAACGGATTTGCTATAATTTTGATTGTCCTCTTTGTTGAACCTGCACAAAGAGATGCTTTCATTTAATTTAGTTCGGATTGATAGTTTGTCTATCAGGTACATATCGCCGTATTTTCTGTGAAAAAATTATGCAAATTATTTGCAAAAACCATTGATTTAAATAACCAAAGCTGATATAATGTATTAAAAAATAACCCCAAGGAGGCACAACAATGGACACAAGAAAACTGACTTCATTTGCACTCGCTCTTACGCTCACTGCGTCACTCGCTTCTTGCTCTGAAACAAAGAAGAGCGGTAGCGACTCCGACGCTGCTATACAGAATACGACCGACGCAGAGCTCGCTCCTGTTTCCGACTTCACGACCGCATTCAGAGCGGAGGACTACGACATTCCCGTAGAATACTCCGATATTTACGTAATGGATGTCCTGAACGATACTGACGAATTCATCGTCAATGTCGCGACGGAAACTAAAGTTAATGACGAATACCTCTACGACAGCAAACTCTACCGCACTGACAGGGCACTGACGAAGTTCACGGAGCTCAATATTCCCGAGCCCGAGGAGGCTCTCTCTGCGGACGAGCACTTCAGCTCGTACTATTTTAATCCTGACGGCAGCCTGTTCGCGATAGTTGAGCTCGCTGACCACGGCGGTGTAACAGAGCCTGAGGAATACGACGAAAACTTCGACTATGACTCCTACTTCAACAACGCCGTGCGAACGTATATGCTCGCACGCTACGACAAGGACTACAACCTCATCTCGGCGGTGAACTTCGAATATCCCGAAAGCTTCTACAACGAGTGGAGCGACAGAGTAAACTGCATCTACGCCGCAAACGGCGACCACCTGCTTTGCTGTCATGAAGACGGCTCTGTATGGAGGCTCGACCCCGACGGCACATTCAAGCAGTTACTCGAAACTCCTGAGGACAACACAAGCGGAATAAACTATGTTGAGCGCTATATATCGTTCCTCCGTGACCGCGACGGCAAGCTTGTCGCAAAGGTACCGGAGGTATACAAGGTCAAAGCTCCCAACGAGGACTACGAATATGACGCTGTAAGGTACAAATACTGCGATTTCGCCGACAATAAGCTTTCCGAGCCTTTCTATAAAGGCGACGAGACTGTTGGCAGTATTCAGTCGTACAGCACGACAGCAGGCTACGGCGATTACCGCATACTTCTGCCCGAGGAAGACGCTCTCATCGGCATCACAGACAGCGGCGAGCGTGTGGAGATAATCAACTGGATGGACTCCGACGTCGAATCTATGAACGTTATCCCCCTCGGCGACGATGTATTCCTCGGTCTTGCTGTCGTACATACTATCGATAACGTCGATATCAAGGTGAAAAAGCTCACCCGCCGTGACCCGTCCGAGTTCGCGAACATAAAGGTCGTGACTATCGGCTCCGCGGAAAAGTATGTGATACCCAAGTCGGCTATCAACGATTTCAACGCTGCTCATTCGGACTACAGGATAAAAATCAAGGAGATAAAATCTGAGACTGACGCTGTCAAACCTCTCGGAATGGCTCTGATGAAGGGTGATGCTCCCGATGTCATCTATGACATTTCTCCGAGCGAGTTCTTTAATCTCCGCGGCAAGGACGCATTCGACGACCTCAGCACATATATGGCAGAGGACAGCTCGTGCAGCAAGGACTCATTCATGCCTAACATAATCAAAGCCATGAGCTCCACTGACGGCAAGCTATACGGTATGCCTGCCTCATTCGGCGTAGAAACGCTCGTTACCAAGACTGAGGTAAACAGCAAGGAGAACTGGACATTTGACGACATGACAGCTCTCTTTGACAACCCGCCTATCCCCGCAGAAAGACGCTACGACTTCGACACGAAGGAGGAAATGCTCCAGTATATGCTCCGCGAAATGAGCGGACTTATCGACTACGAAAAGGCGGAGTGTCACTTTGATTCGCCCGACTTCGTGAAGATGCTTGAGTTCTGCAACCGCTTCGTCAGCGAGGTCGACCAGCCGAGCAAAATGGAAAACCCCGATGCTTTTCAGATGTGGTATACGGACAAGAACTACCGTCTCAGGGACAACACAGGTCTGACAGAGCCGCTATCACTCTATGCGATTAACAGCTACAGCTTTACCAAGAATTTACAGGCGGGCGGAGCCGACCTCACGCTCGCAGGCTTCCCTTCAAGTGACGGCAAGGGCGGCAGGCTCATGCCCAATACCATTATCTGTATCAATGCCAAAGCAAAGGAAAAGGACGGAGCGTGGGAAGTTGTCAAGTACCTGCTCGGTGCGGATTCGCTCACAATGGCGGACGGAGGCATGGCTGCAAACGGCTTCCCGACGCTAATAGACAGATACGAGGAATACATCAAAAAAGACCAGTCACAAAAGAACACCTACAATGGCATTGAAGCAAAGGCGCTGACGCCCGACGAGGAGAAGACGATTCGCGAGTTCATACTCAACTGCGACACTCTCGCCACCTCCTACGACGACGATATGTACAGCATCTGTCTCGAGGAGGCGGAGGCTTACTTCAACGGCGAAATATCCGCCGAGACAGCCGCAGAGCATATCCAGAACCGCGTTTCAATACTTGTCAGCGAGAGAAGCTGACAGTCGGTGAACCAAGTAAACATTTTCGGGGCAGACTGATATCTGCCCCGATTATTTTGTCCTTGCTATTTACTTCCATATGTGGTATAATAATTATTAACGTTATCAATCAAGACAAGGAGACGAAAATGAAAAAGAAACGTATCAGATTAGAGCCCGCGGAATGGTTCTGTATCGCTGTATTTGCGATAGCGGCTCTTTACTTCTTCTACTGCATTTATCCCGTCATATTCGGCACTCACGACGATATGCGCAACTACACACTCGTCCGCAGGCACGACCTCGTCGCCAATGCGATACATTCCGCGAAATGCGGACGTATCTCCCACCTGTGGAACCACCTTTTGCTCGGCTTCCCGTTCATTCTGAACAAGGTATGGTTCTACAAGCTGGTGTCATACGGCTCGGTGCTTTTCGACGTCGGAGCGATGTGGTGGTTCTGCACCAAGCACATCAGCCGCGAGATAGCATGGCTCTCTTCGGCGGCATTCATGGCGTTCGCGACTATATCCGCAAGCCATAACCTGTTCATCTCCTACGCCTTCTGCCACCAGATACCGATAGGAATGTTCTTCATCTCACTGCACCTCTTTATCGTAAGCCTCGACAACAAAAAGTGGCAGTACACAGCGGGGAGCTGTTTGCTTTTCCTTTTCTGCTGCATGATATACGAAGCCTTTCTCCCGTTCCTCGTCGTTTACGCTGCGGCAGCTGCTATAAAGCCGAGCAAGGAGGTACGCAGCTTCGGGAAGTTCCTGCTGTATATAATCAAGGCTCTGATACCGCTCACGATAACAGCAGTGGCATATTTCGCCGTGTACAAGCTGTGGCAGCACTTCTACCCGCCGTCATATGCGGGCACGGAGCTCTATCTCGATGAGCCCTTCGTCTCGCTCAAGGCATTTTTCACATTCCCATTCGCGATATTCCCGCTGTATCAGGTCGCACGCCTCTCGGACATCGCACCTGTAGCGTCAGTCCACAGCATTACCGTCCCCGACGTAATAAAGGCTGTCCTCATTACAGCTGCCGCGGCTGTTATCATACCCAAGACCCGCGACAAGATAAAATCAAAGGCTATGCTCATTGTAGTGACAGTGGGAGTTTTCATACCGAACCTCCTCACCTGTGTCAGCAAGCAGCACCTTCTCGCGTTCAAAAACGGCTCTATTGAGTATGTTTCATCGTTCTACAGCTACTTCTTTGTTATCCTCTTCGTCTGCATGGCAGCGTGTATGCTGTACGGCTGCTTCAAGGACAAAAATCTGCGTATCATCGTTCTTGCAGGCGTTTGCTGCCTGACATTTGTCTCGAGCCTTCTCGCTAACATGGCTATCGACCACTGGAAGGGACACTACGGGACAGTCGACCGCCGCTACAAGAACTTCGACAGGGCAGTCGCCTCCGAGGAGGTCACGGACTGCGACAAAAACTGGCAGATATACGCTCCCGATAACGGCGGCATACACTACGCCGAAAATTATACGCTCGATTATGTACGCATATACGACGATTCGCCCGTCTCAGCATACAAATACAAGGAGGAAGAGCTCAGCCCCGAGCTTGAAACAATGTGTCTGCGCTCGGATACGCAGTATTTCCTGATGACAGCAGGGGAGGTCGACTCCGCACTCAACGCCGATGAGCTCACGATAGTGACGGTCCTTCCGAACGTGTTTGACCTCACCCTTTACACCGACGACGGCAAGTCAGTGACCTTCGAGGACGTTACGGATGGCGAGGTCATACAGTCGGGCGCAGATGTTGACTTCGATATGACAAAGCGACCTGAAGCAGTTTTGGTTAAATGAAAAAAATATAAGAAAAAGCCTTGACATCTTACCCCGTCAGTGATATAATTTATATTGTTGATTGCAGAGTATTCAATACACTGACTGGGTGTGGCGCAGTTGGTAGCGCGCTACCTTGGGGTGGTAGAGGCCGTGGGTTCAAGTCCCGTCACTCAGACCAGTTGCGATCAGCAACCCCAATAAAGCTCCGTGGCAATAGCTGCGGAGTTTTTCTTTAATATGATTTTATGGAGGATTTTATGAAATACTTTGTTATCATTTTAATCGTAATACTTATAATCGCAAATATCGCACAGGCTGTTTTACCTTTTTTCAAAAGGGACGAAAATGACAACAAAAATGAAGGCATAAAATATTACCCTTATAAAAAGAAACTTTTGCTTACCAAGCGCGAGTATGCATTTTATTGTAAACTGAAAGAGGTTACTGAAAAAAACAATTTAGATATCCTATCCAAAATTCGTCTTGCTGATTTAATTGAAGTCGATAACAGTCTTTCCGAAAAAGAACGAATTAAGTATTTCAATATGATAAAAGCTAAGCATATTGATTTTGCAATAGCAAAGAATATGAGCATAAAAATGCTTATCGAGCTTGATGATAACAGCCATTCAAAATCTGACCGAAGAGATAGGGACGATTTTGTAAATAACGCTCTTACTAAAGCAGGATATACTTTTGTTAGGACTTATGGAGATTTGCAAGAAATTGAAAAAATACTCAATCCTCCCACTTCAGAAGTAATAAACAATGCCAATACATAACAAAAAGCCGTATACATCACTGTATACGGCTTTTCTTTATTTATGCGGGCGGATGATATCCGCCCCTACTTACTTTACAATGACCTTCTTGAACGCCTTCTTGCCCTTGCGGACGATGATATCCTTGTCGAGAGTTATCATAGCCTTGGGGTCGGACACCTTGACGTCGTCAACGGTGATACCGCCCTGCTGTACGAGACGGCGAGCCTCCGAGATAGAAGGAGCGAGCTCCGCCTTAACGAGGATATTGAGTATACCCATAGCTCCGTCGGTGAGGTCAGCCGCGCTTATCTCTGCAACAGGCATATTCTCGCTGTCGCCCGAGCCTCCGAAGAGAGCCTTTGCCGCAGCCTTAGCCTTTTCAGCCTCCTCCTCACCATGAACGAGCTTTGTCAGCTCATATGCGAGAAGCTCCTTTGCCGCGTTGAACTGCGCGCCCTCCATGGACTTCTCCATTTCCTCTATCTGCTCAACGGGGACGAATGTGAGCATTTTCAGGCACTTGATAACGTCAGCATCATCGACGTTGCGCCAGTACTGGAAGAACTCGTAGGGAGTGGTCTTCTCGGGGTCGAGCCATACCGCGCCCTTTTCGGTCTTGCCCATCTTCTTGCCCTCGGAGTTGAGGAGCAGAGTGATAGTCATAGCGTATGCGTCCTTGCCGAGCTTGCGGCGTATGAGCTCAGTACCGCCGAGCATATTGCTCCACTGGTCGTCGCCGCCGAACTGCATATTGCAGCCGTATTTCTGGAAGAGCTGATAGAAGTCGTAGCTCTGCATTATCATATAGTTGAATTCGAGGAAGGAGAGTCCGCGCTCGAGTCTCTGCTTGTAGCACTCAGCTGTGAGCATACGGTTTACGCTGAAATGAGCGCCAACCTCACGGAGCACCTCAATATAGTTGAGGTTCATGAGCCAGTCAGCATTGTTGACGATGATAGCCTTGCCTTCGGAGAAGTCAATGAAACGGCTCATCTGCTTCTTGAAGCAGTCAACGTTGTGCTGGATAGTCTCGGGAGTCATCATCTTGCGCATATCGGTCTTGCCCGAGGGGTCGCCTATCATGGCAGTACCGCCGCCGATGAGGACGATAGGCTTGTTGCCCGCCATTTGCAGGCGCTTCATAAGGCAAAGAGCCATGAAGTGTCCTACGTGGAGGGAATCGGCAGTCGGGTCAAAGCCAATGTAGAACGTAGCCTTACCCGCGTTCACGAGCTCCTCTATCTCTTTCTCGTCAGTGAGCTGAGCGAGGAGACCTCTGCGTTTGAGTTCTTCAAAAGTTGTCATAATCATTTCTCCTTTTTATTTATCTGAATCAAGGAATACCCTTGAGCCTGTTGCACCTATCTGTCCCTGATACTTTCCGTTATACGGATTCAGGGCAGGGGAGTCCATTTTCGCGAAAACGAGCTGTCCGACTCTTCGACCCGCTCTGAGCTCTATAGCACACCTGTTCGCGTTGTACAGCTCAAGTGTTATCTCCCCCTTGAATCCGGGGTCTACCCAGCCGGCATTCTGAATGAAGAGCCCCATTCGTCCGAGTGAGCTCCTTCCCTCTACGAAAGCAGTGAGGTCATCGGGGAGCTCGAAGTATTCCATCGTTGTTGCAAGCACAAACTGTCCGGGGAGGATAAGATAAGTGTCGGCAGTGATAGTCCTGTACTTTATCGCCTCTCCAAGAGTTATTATGCCGGAAGGTGTATCCTCGACGACGCTGAACGTATTTCCGAGCCTAATATCAAAGCTTGCAGGCTGAATTTGCTCCTGCGTCATGGGATCTATCTTCAGTGTCTGCTCCCCGAGCATTTTAGTTATCGTCTTGTCAGAAAGTATCATCAAATAACCTCCCAAATAAAAAACCCCTGTACAGCAAAACTGTACAGGGACGAATTCACTCGTGTTACCACCCTGATTCGTCGGAATATCCGACCTCATTGAGCTGTAACGGGCATACCCGTCCGCGCCTACTGTGAGTTCAGCGCAGAGACTCACGGAAGTAGCTCCGCCGTGCCGCCATGCTGTCTCACACCGACCGACAGCTCTCTGAAAAGGGGAATGCACGGGTTTAGTCCGTTCAACGTCTTTGAAGATATGAATATGATAACATATAAAGGCGGAAATGTCAAGCCCGAAATAAAATTAAAATAATAAAATATATTTGCAATTGCTTGACAATGAGCTGACAATGGTGTATAATAGTTATCGTTGGTGCTGATGTGGCACAGTCGGTAGCGCAACGCCTTGGTAAGGCGTAGGTCGTCGGTTCAAGTCCGATCATCAGCTCCAGCGGGGAGCCCCCGCAGGCAAGTTCGCGTCTCAGTAAAGCTGGGGCGCGAATTTTTTCCGCGCATGAAACGGTATCAATATTGTAACACATACACAAGCGGGATTCAAATGAATCCCGCTTTTCATTTATATATAATCAAAGGCTTCCTGATGTCAGGAAGCCTTTTTAGTCCCACTGTTCGTAGATATTCTTCACGAAGGTGATATCCTCTTCCTCGGTGAAGCCAAGCGAGCGGTAGAGTTTTACCGCAGGTGTATTGTCACGGCGGCACGAGAGGGAGATTATCTCAACGCTGTTCTCGTCGGCGATGCGGTCTATCTCGCGGAACAACGCTCTTGCAACGCCCTGCCGCCTGTAGTCCTCATGCACGCAGACGTACCACAGATACGCTACGGGATAAGTCCCGTCGAAGAGGTTATAGACAAGAGCCATAGTCGCATAGGCAACGATTTTCCCGTCACACCTGCCGACTATGAAGTGATAGTTCTTGTCGTCCCTGCACCTTTTATACGTCTCGCACACATTCTCGAACGAGACAAACTCGCCGAAAGTACGCGTGCATAGCTCATACGCCTCTTTCAGCTCATCCTCGCGGAGCTGACCGAACTCCAAGCCGTTCATCAGTCCACCGCCTTGCGGATGACCGTACCCGCGGGGAAGGTGAGCTCTGACGGGAAGCTGAACCTCATCATAGCGTGATTTGCGGTCTCGATCTGCTCGCCATTCTCGTCGAAGAGGGTGTCGAGCTTCATTTCGACGGGCTTGCTTGACGGAGCAAGGAGCTCCACCGTATCGCCCGCAAAAAAGCGGTTACGCTGAGTGCAGTATACCGTTCCATCCCTGCACTCGTCAACGACGGCGACAACGTCATAGTTGCGGATATAGCCGCTGTTCTCGTAATACTGGGAGTTATCGGGTCTGCCGAAGAAGAAGCCCTCGCAGTACTGTCTGTGGCTGACCTTGTACACCTCGTCGCGTATCCAGTCGGGGAGCTTGAAATTGTACGGGTCTTTATAGTATTCGTCAACCGCGAGTCTGTAGGCGTTGGTGACAACGGTAACATAGTAGGCGGACTTAGCGCGCCCCTCAATTTTGAGGCTGTAAACGCCCGCCTCCGCGAGCTTGTCAATGTGCTCTATCATGCACATATCCTTCGCATTGAGGATATATGTGCCCTTTTCGTCCTCGAATATGGGATAGAACTCGTTCGGGCGCTTCTCCTCAACGAGGTGGTAGCTCCAGCGGCACGGCTGAGCGCACTCGCCGCGGTTGGCGTCACGACCGACGAGGTACTGCGAGAGCAGACACCTGCCCGAGAACGACACGCACATAGCACCGTGGACGAAGCACTCGATATCGAGGTCAGAGCTTGTCTTGGCGCGAATCTCCGCTATCTCATCGAGACAGAGCTCCCGCGCGAGAACAACTCTCTTCGCACCCATATTGTGGAGCTCACGCGCCGTCACGTAGTTGACTATGCCCGTCTGCGTGGAGATATGTACCTCCATATCGGGAGCGTATTTTTTTATAAGCATGAGCAGTCCGATATCCGCAACGATAAGCGCGTCGACCTTAGCCTCAACAGCCTCCTTGACAAAGCGCTCGAAGAACGGTATCTCGTTGTTTCGGGGCAGGGTATTGCAGGTGAGATACACTTTCACGCCCTTTGCATGAGCCTGCTCGACAGCCCTGACGAGCTGTTCAAACTCGAAATTCATGGGGGAGGAACGCATACCGAACTGTTTGCGTCCGAGATAGACCGCATCGGCGCCGTAATTGAGCGCCGCGGCAAGTCTCTCCTCGTCACCCGCGGGAGCGAGGACTTCAAGTCTGTTCATATAGTCTCCTTATTCCTCAGCATTCTTCATTTCCACATATTGACGGTCTCTCTCGGCAAGGTTAGCTTCATGCTCTTCGAGAGTTTCCGCGAAGAATGTCTCCTTGGTGTAGATATTAGCACAGAAGTAGTAGTAATCGCTCTTCTGATGTGCGAGAACTGCGTCAATAGCATCGATACCGGGATTGCAGATAGCTCCGGGCGGGAGACCGGGCGTCTTGTAGGTATCATATGCGTTTACGAATGCCTCGTCGAAGTATTCCATATTCGGACGCACAACATCGTTTGCATAGTTGGAGGTCGGGTCTGATTCGAGCTTGGGGAACCTGTCGGAATCCTCGAGACGGTTCCAGAATACGGAAGCTACCTTGACCATGTCCTCCTGCGACGGAGCCTCAGCCTGAACGATAGAGGCAAAGGTTACGAGCTGGTCGAGCGAGAGATTGTTTTCCTTCATCTTCTTGTAGCGCTCGGGAGTCATCTTTTCGTTGAAATTGTAGTATATCTTCTGGCAGACCTCTTCAGGCTCGCTGTTCTGGTAGAAGTAGTAGGTATCGGGGAAGAGGTAGCCCTCCATCTTCTCGAACTTCATCGTCGCGTCGAGCGGGAGCTGGTCCTCGAACTCGAAGCCGAATCCGCCCGAATTGAAGTAGAATATGAAATCCTGAGCGTTGCAAACGCCTTCCTCCTGAAGTATATCTGCGGCTTTGATAAGCGTGATGCCTTCGGGGAAGGTTATCTGTATCGACTCGCCCTTCTCCTCGGTGGGTATCTTTGTCAGCTCGTAGATTATAGCCTCATACGCCATATTCGGGCGCAGGAAGTGCTGTCCCGCGATATAGTAGGAGTTGTCTTTTCTGAGCTTTGTGAAGAACTGGAAAGCCTTGGGAGACCTGATAATGCCCTCCTCCTCGAGAAGGACGGATATCTCCTGAGTGCTCGCACCGTCGGGGATAACAACGAGCTGAGTCTTGTCGCTCTTGCCTATGCCAAGCATATCCTTTCCGAAGCTGATTATTACGAGCGAGAGGATTATCGAAATACCGAAGATGAACGTCGTGTAGATGATAACGCCAGGGAGACGGCTGCGCTGTCTCTTCTTTTTCTTATGCTTTTTCTTATGAGGCGGCTGTGCTCCGTTCATTCGCTGCGGAGCTGCCGCCGCAGGATACGGCTGTCTCGGAGCCTGACCGTACATCTGCTGCTGAGGTGCGGGAGCGGGCTGCTCCTGTACGTACTCAGGCTGAGCCTCATGAACGGGAGCCTCATGAACAGGCTCGGGCTTGACCTCGGGCTGCTCGGGAGCAGACTTCGGCTGTTCGTTCTTCCTGTCCAGCTCGTTCAAAATGTCGTTGATAGCGTCTCTGTTATCACTCATTACAGAGCACCGTCCTTTCTTCTGTTACAATAAGTTCTACAGTCATGTCATGCTCCTGCACGGGCAGACTGTCAGTTATCATGGCTTCATACGCGAGAGCGATCGTTGTTATTTCGGGATACGCGGCGATAAAGCGGTCGTAGAAGCCGCCTCCGTAGCCGAGCCTTGCGCCTTTTTCAGTGAATGCGAGCCCAGGGACTATGCAGACTGTCCGCGCGGTGATATCAGGGCAGGGCAGTGAGCTGTCAGGCTCGGGAATGCCGTAGGCACCGTCTTTGAGGTCGGCAGTATCGTTTACAATGTGGAACGTCATAGTACTGTCCTTGCCGCATTTAGGGTAGGCTAAGGCTTTGTTAATGTCAATCAGCTTTCGAGCCAAGTCCCATGTGTCAACTTCTGAACCGAATGAAGCAAACATCAGCACATTGTCCGCCTCCGCGACCTCATACAGAGCGAGAACCTTTTCTGTTATCACAGCGTCCTTGGCATCTGTCTTTGCCGCCTTGCGCACCTCCGAGAAGTGCCTGCGGAGCTCCTTTTTGTCCTGCATTACTTCTCGCAGAGTATCGCCTTGAACTGGCGTTCGCTCTCAGCCTTTGAGGCGGCAGTCTCAACGAGCTTGAGCGCGAACTGCGTCGCAACTCCTGCACCACGCGCAGTGATGATGTTGCCGTCGACAGCTACTGAGCCCTCACCGATAGTCGCGCCGTCAAGCTGAGTCTCAAAGCCCTCGTAGCAGACAGCGGTCTTGCCCTTGAGATAGCCCTTGTGTCCGAGAATGGACGGAGCCGCGCAGATAGCGCCGATCGTGATGTTCTTCTCCATGCAGTAGTCGATAGCCTGCTGAACATAGGGATTGCCCTCGAGGTTGAGCGTACCGGGCATACCTCCGGGGAGAACTATCATCTCGAGCTCGTCGCCGAGGATAGCCTCCTCTGCGATAGTATCAGGCACTACTGCGATGCCGTGCGAGCCGACGATAACGCTGTCGCCGACACCAACGGTGATGACCTGCTTGCCTGCGCGTCTGAGCAGGTCTACAGGCGTCAGAGCCTCTATTTCCTCGAATCCGTTTGCTAAGAATACATATATCATAATGATTGTCCTTTCTTCATTACATATGCTGAAATTTATTTTGAAGCTCGTTTCCTTTTCCAAAGGCAGAGCCATTGCTATCGAAATATTACCTCATACTTGCTGAGGATAAATGCGGGATGATACGAGAGCTTCGCCTTGCGGAGTCCCTCGAGCCCGAGGTCTTCCTCGCGGTTGATGTATTTGTGACCCTCCGTCTCGGAGCGCACGAACAGGTTGTTTATGCCCGCATAAATGCCGTTGTGCGAGGTGTCCGCCTTCTCGATGTGAACGCAGAACGTCTCGGAGTTAAGGTGTTCGCCGATAGTCACGGCAGAGACTTTGCCTCCGATACGAATAAGACCGCCCTTCAGCCCGAGCTCCTCAAAGTGTGAGAAATAAGTATTTATCGCGAACTGCTCAGCTATGGAGCTGTGGTCTGCAGTGTCCTTGATATTGTACTGCTCGGTCAGGAAGTAAATACAGTCGTCGTAATCTCGCTCGGTGATAGGGGAGTATTCGTAGTCGAGCTCAATGAACCGTGCGAGGTGATTGCGCTTTGCGTGGTACTTCTTCCCCGCGAGCTCCGCAAGGTCGGAGCGGAGGTAGATGTAGTCGGAGCTGTCGCGGTCGGGCTCGGCAGTGAACTCATCGGGGAACAACTCCTCGAGCATAGGCAGTGTCTTCTCCGTGAAGCCGAACATAACAAGCGGAAATCCGAGACTTTCGGAGTGCCGTCGCAGCTCTGTGATGACCTCTCGGTAGTCGCCCTCACCCGCAGGCAAAATGTAGCAGGGGGGCTTGGTACCGTCATTGAACGAGGCACAGATGTAGAAATCCTTGTAAAAGGCTATTTTTGAGTTATTGAGCCGCCTCCACGCGATGTTGTTCGCGAAGGAGTATTCACAGCCCATGAAGTCTGACTTGGCAAGAGCGGCGTTGATACGCTCTTTATCAGAAATCGCTATCTCTCTGAATTCGATCATTCACGCCTCCGTCTTGCCCGCGAGAGCCTTGTAATAATCCTGCATTTCCTTCATTTTACCGCAGGTCATCTTGCCCTCGGGACATTTTCCCTTTGATACGCAGGACGGACCCGCATAGGCGAAGATGTGCGGCGCGACATCAAGGCAGAGGCGGAGCATTTCGTTAGCGACTGCGCGTATCTCCCACTGAGCACGGTTACAGCACCTGTGCTCGAAGAAGTTGAACAGCGAGCGGACGTTCATCGTGACGACTATTTTGGTCTCGCAGGCGTTCGGCAGTACGAAGCGCGCGTCCTCATTTGCCATTTTTCGCGCCTTTGAAGCGGCAGTTTTCTCGTCCATGCCCTCACTGATAAAGCGCTCGGTATGGCTCGCGGTGAGGAGGTCGGCAATCTTCTCGTAGCTTGCGGTGAGCTCCTTCATGGTGCGGTCGAACTCAGCCTTAGCCTCAGGCAGAGCCGCTATCTCGGGCGGAGTTATGAACTCAAAGCCGTTCTCATTGACGTAGCGCTGGCTCTTCTGACTGTATGAAGCTATACGGTGACGGACGAGCTGGTGCGAGCACGCGCGAGAGATTCCCTCGATGCCGAAGGTAAAGCTGGTGTGCTCCATGACGCTCTCGTGACCGATAGAAGCGAGCATTTCAATGAATCCTGCGGTCTTTTCCTCGGTAAGACCGTCCATAAGGGAGCCTATATCGCTGCTTGAATAGCAGAGCTTTGCGGCAGTAGCGACCACCTTTTCGGGCTCGGGAGTATGTGCCAAAAGTATGACCTTCAAAAATATCACCTTCTAAAACGCATATATTATTATTTTATCATTTTTCGGGCTTCAAGTCAAGAAAAAATGAAAAAAAACAGGGGAGGGCACGACTGCCCTCCCGTTTAAGCTGTTTTATTATCATTTTTCGGAAGTGACCGTTATCTCTTTCCCGTCGCTTACGGCTGTCACCCGTCCGTTGAAGCAGGTCGACCAGAACTTGATACCATGCTTGTTGAGCTGCTTCTGCACAGTCCCCGCGAACTCCTCCTTGGACGTGCATACCACCGCAAATTCAGGCTTGACTTCGTCGAGGAAGTCCCCGAGATTTGCTATCTTGCGTCCGTGATACGGCACCTTGAGCAGGTCGCAGTCACCGATACCCATTACCTCACCGAGCCTTGCCTCCATGGCATCGCCCGCAAAAATCAGCGTATTATCGCCGTGTACGACCTTTGTCACGAGCGAGAAGTCGTTATCGTCATTTGGTCCGTAATTCGTCTTGTCGGGGGCATCAACTGTGTACTGCACGCCGTCGAGCTCGAAGCTGATATCCTCGGTGACAAGCTTAGGAGTGATATCCTTTTCTCTCATCGCCGCGATGTATTTGTCGACCTCATCACTTAGCTGATTGTGGTCGGGACCGAGGATATTCTTCACGTCGAGGTCCTTTACGACCTTGCCTGCTCCTCCGACGTGGTCCTTGTCATAGTGCGTGAGAATGAGGTAGTCGACGGTCTCGCGCTCACGCTCCTTGAGGAAATTGACTATCTGCTTGCCGTCACCGCGCTCACCGCAGTCGATGATTACGGTGCTGTTCTCGGTCAGGAGCACCATTGAATCAGCCTTGCCCACATCGAGAAAAGTGACCTCAAGCCCCGATACTTCGGCAGGGGGAGCTGCTTCCGCAGTGCTCTCCGACGGAGGCGGAGGCTCAGGAGCTTTCTTATCGCACGCGGCAGCCGTCAGCATAAACGACACGGCAAGCAAAGCAGCGATTTTTTTAACTAACATAGTATCACCGACCTTATTAATAATCCCTACGCACCGCGCATAAGATAGCAATGGGAGGGACAAGATGAAAAAGCTGATATTACTGACAGCAGTCCTGCTCCTTGCAGGCTGTACACCTCAGGCGGACGCAGCTCCGCCTGACAAAGAAACGTCACTCACGTCCGAGAGCGCCGCTCCCGAAAGTGATACAAGCGGCTATATACCGCTGAATTATACGAATCAGGCAGCGCTGTGGATACCGTATATGCGCTTTGCCGACATAATGTGCGGCAAGTCAGAAGAGGAATACCGCTCGGAGCTGTCTGCGCTCCTGAGCGAAGCCGCAGAGCAAGGGATAAACACGGTCTACTTTCACGTACACCCGAACGGCGATGCATACTACAATTCCGAGCTCTTTCCGCGCGGCACCTACTGGGACGGAAACTACGACCCACTCGCAATAGCGCTCGAGGAGGCACATTCCCGCGGGATATCGCTGCACGCATGGCTGAATCCGCTCCGTTTGCAGACGGAGGAGCAGATGAACGCTCTGCCCGACAGCTTCATCACGAAGCAGTGGACAGACTCGGGAAACGGCAATGTGCAGCTGATAGGCGGGCGCTGGTACCTCGTACCCGTGTATGAAGAGGTGAGGCAGCTCGTCAGCTCCGCCGCCGAGGAGATACTCACGCAGTACAAGGTCGACGGCATACACATCGACGACTACTTCTACCCAACGCAGGAGCCATCATTCGACGCCGAGGCATTTGCCGCAAGCGGTGCTTCAGACCTCGCAGAATGGCGCCGTGAAAATGTAACGGCAATGGTAAAGTCCCTGCGCGATACAGTCCACAAGCACGGCAGCCGCCTGAAATTCGGGATAAGTCCGCAGGGCAACATCTCCGCTGACCGCGACAGGCTATACGCCGACGTAGAGCTGTGGAGCTCCGACGCCACGTATGCTGACTACATCGTGCCGCAGATATACTTCGGCTTCGAGAACGAGACCTGCCCCTTCGAGCCCACGCTCCGCCGCTGGGAGGAGCTCACCGCTGACAGCGGCGTATCACTGATAGTCGGGCTTGCGGAGTACAAGCTCGGGAAGGAAGACATCTGGGCAGGGGATAGCGGCCGTGATGAATGGGTCACATCGCCCGATATCCTCGAGCGGCAGGTCGAGCTGGTGAAGACGTCTACAGCAGACGGCTACGCCTTTTACCGTTAGCTTATTCCAAAAACGGGGAGTTTAAACTCCCCGTTTTTCTGATTTATTTGCTGAATGAAACAGGCAGGTCGCTCGCCTTGTATGTACCTGAATCCACCTGCTGTATAGTGAAGGCGTCCTTTGCAGTCACACCGTCGCCGTTGTCATAGACGTCAGCGTTGATGACGCCCTGCGGCTTGAGTCCGAACTTGTCCTTGTTGCCGATATGCTGGAGAATCGCAACAGCGTCTGCAACGCTCACTTTTCCGTCAAGGTTTGCATCACCGTATACAGTATCATCGGCAGAGGGACCGCCACCAATTTTATCAGTTGTAGTAGCCGCAGATTCCGATGTTGTACTGACAGGGGGAGAAAGAGGCTCTCCTGTAGTCGTGGTTGTCGAACCCGAGATTGTAGTCGTGGTTGTAGCAGTAGTAGTTGTTGTTGTTGCCTTTGTAGTAGAGGGAGTCGTATTGACGGGCTTGATGTCGCCTGTACCGCCCATACCGTCAGCCTTGGTGCCGTCGGGCTCCTCGCCGTAATAAAGCTTGCCGTTGACGTAAACAGGGATATACGGCGAAACTATGCCCTTTGCGGAGCCGTCCTCGCCCTTTGTGGTCTTGCCGAGGTCCTTCGCGGAGAAGTCGTTGGACGAATCCCAGCCGCTGCCGTAATCGGGCATAACGAGTGCAAGGAGTATCTCGCACTGCTGCATACCCTCGGAGATAGGCAGAACAGCTCTGCCGTCGGGGAGAGTGACCTCGATGTAGTAGATATCGCCGCTGTACTGAGTGGGCTTGGATATCTCAGCGGGAGTAACACCGCTGTACATCTTGGACTGGTCGCGGTCGCAGCGGATAACGAGGTCCTCGGGCTTCTTGCCGAGAGCGATGACCTCGCTGAGGTCCATATAGTAGCGGAAGGAGATGTTATCCTGAACTCTTGCGGGCCATGCGGAGTGGTTGGTTATCTTGAAGCTGATAGTCTGACCGCTCGACTCAGCGCCCTTTGAGAGAGCCTCAACGTAGAACTCGGGACCGTCGTGAGCCTCCTTCTGCGGGAAGTTCGGGTCCTTGGTGCCGCCGTACTTGTCCACCATCTTGCATAGCATAGCTGTGAAGCCTGCGTTGTAGTCAGTAGCGACCTCGTTGTTGATGTAGTTCTGTCTGTCGTCCTCATATGCGCCCGACTGAGTGGGGCCGCCGACGAGAGCTCCGTAGAGGATATGGCGGTTAGTTGCAGGGATAGCAAGGTCATTCTTCCACGAGCCGTGAGCTGTACGGTGGTGAGGATTCTTCGGGTAATTCTCGCCGTAGCCGCAGAGATAGCTGAAGCTGTCAGGATTGTCGCCGAGAGCATAGTTGACCTGAGTCTCCGCGAATTCCTGATACTTGGAGTTGTCCTGACCCTTGAAGATAGTATCGCTTGCTACCTCAGCGAGGAAAGCGGTAGTATTAGCGTATCTGAGGCAGCCCCAGTCGGTCAGCCAGCGGAAGCCGCCGGGGAGTATCTTCGCCTCGTCACCGTTGACCCAGCGGTCAAGGTGCTTCTTGACATGAGCAATATATGTTTCGTCCTTGGTATTTATAGCATAGAGAAGCATAGCACCCTGCATATTGTCGTCCCAGCAGTGGCTCCAGCCGTAGGCAAGAGTGCTGCCCTCGCCGAGCATCTTGCTGAGGTTGGGGATATAGCTCTTTGCGTCTGCAAGGTAGGTCTCGTCACCCGTAGCAATATACAGCCAGTTAGCGGCGTAGAAGAGTTCGTCGTAGAAGTGGCTAGACTGATAGAAGCCCTGTGCGTCGGAATCATTGTAGTAGGAATCACTCGGATTCGTCTTAGCAATTTTGTAGATGTTCTGAGCGTGCTTGAGGTAGCCTGCGCGCTTGGAGTCGTCGGTGTGACCGTCAAGAGCGGCATATCCTGCGGCAAGTGCAGCAGCCATTTCACCGAATACGGCAGAGCAGCCCTTCGATGACTTGAGCACCGCGCGAGCCTCGGCAACGGAGTGACCGTTGTCCTCCATGCCGTACTCGATGAGACCTACAGGTCCCCACCATGTGTGGTCGTCCTTACCGATACCGACCTGATATATTACCTCATCGCCCTTATCACAAGCAGCAAGATAATCCATGACGAATTCAACGTTATTGGCGTACTGCTCCATAAGACCGGTCTTTTCGAGTCCCTCAGGATACTGATACATACCCCATGCAAGCATAGAAGCTGAATATGCCATAGGGAGGTTGAACTTTACGTGGTCGCCCGCGTCGTACCAGCCGCCGAGCACCTCGTCGGACATGGTAGAGTCAGTCTTCCACTCGACTCTGTTCCACTCAGGGAGCGGACCTGCCTGCTGAGCCTCATAGAAGAACAGCGATTTGTCGAGCGCGTCTGCGTAATTCTGCTCGGAGGCGGCAAGTACGCCGGCAGGAGCAGCGGGAGCAGTGAATGTCAGGCACGATGCGGCTACAGCCGCTGACATAGCTCCCGAAATGAACTTTTTGAACATCTGGTGTTTCTCCTCTCAAAAATATAGTCGAACAATATCGGAGGCAATGACAGTGCAGCAAGCCTCCATACACTTTTGATTCTACCACATTCTGCCGAAAACGTCAAGCATTTTTATGCATATGAGCTGACCGATTCTTGCGGGAAGGAACGCGCGATATCCTCATTATACACACAATGCTTGAATGAGGCTTAATTTTTTGCTTGAAAATCTTGACTTTTGTCCATTCGTGTCGTAAAATGAATATATTAGGACTTTTATAAAGGAGAGGACGTAATATGAAAAAAAAGTCAGGTGCAGGCATCAATCTGGTATTCTTCGTACTCGCGCTGCTGCTCATGGGAGCGCTCGCAGGAATATGCACATACGCCTATTTCCATGAATCCGAGCACGAAGCCAAGCCCGCTTCCGCACCCCTCACACTGACAACGGACGCGACGACGACCACTACCTCCGCCACGACCACAGCTTCGACCGCCACGACCACTGTCTCCGCGACAACCACAACCGCCACAACGACAGTGAGCAGACTCAAATACCACGGCTTCAATGAGACTGTTGCCGCTGCCCCGTCAAAGGCTGAGCTGACTCTCACCGAGGAGGAAAGCGGCGACATCTTCCACTATTATCCCAACTCAAGGTGGACATTCCGCGGATTCACAGACAAAGCCGCTGTCGGACTGCCTAAGGATAAGAGCGGAAAGACTGCAAGCTATTACGCAAACAGCCCAGACGTCAAGGACAGCAAGTCGGATATAGGCTTCACTGCCGAGATAAAGGACGGAAAAAAGCTGAAGGTCGAAAGCTACGGCGGCGAGCTGACAGAGCTGCGCATCGTCTCCAACAACGATAAATACGCCGAGCTGAGCTACAGCGCTGACGTGAAGAAAGGCACGCTCGAGGCTGACCTGCTCGACAGCTCCTACGCAAACGGTATATACGTTATAAACGGCGAATATTCGGTAAGCGGCGAGATCTGCGACCTCAACATCTATCTCTTTGTGAACTGCAAATCGGATAACGAAAAGGACTACAGCTTCTACCTCTGCACAGGTTCACAGTCCGAAACCGAACCCGCTTCGACCTCAACAACAACAAGCTCCGAAACGATGACTACGACAACAACTAAAGCCGACTGACCTTAATAAATAATACTTGACACATAAGCGTTCTTGGTGTAAAATATAACCAGAATTAAACGCTCCGTTAATTTGATAAAAAATATATCTGGAGGTATAATATGGACTCTGAACAGAAAAGACCCCGCGCACGCCAGAAAAACGTGACCTCAGGCGGCAGCGGCGCATACAAAAGAGGCGATGCGCTCGGAACAGGACAGGTCGGCTCGGCTGACCACTCTGCTGCAAAGCCCACAGGCAGCCGTCCCGAGAGCGGCAGTCAGCATAACTCAAGCAGTACCGTAAAACGTGCTGCTATAGGAGGAGGCGGAGGCTTAGGACTCATCCTCATGCTCGTTGCACTGTTCGTGCTCCCGAAGCTATTCGGCGGCGGAGCAGGCGGCGGCGGAACTGCCGATATAAACGACCTCGTAAACGGTATGCTCGCGGGAGGAAACGGTAACGTTCCTTCGGGCTACAGCTTCAGCAGCGACGATATCAACGTCGGCGGAAGCTATGAGGCTGAGGAGTCAGCGGTCGACGAAACGGTAGTATCAAGTGCACGCGCGAAGAGGACACGTATTCTCGGAAACAACCAAGATAAAGTAACTATAATGCTCTATATGTGCGGTACAGACCTCGAGTCCAAGTACGGCATGGGCTCGTCCGATATGGGCGAGATAGCAGCTGCGAAATACGGCGACAACGTCAATATAATCGTATACACGGGCGGCTGCAAGGGCTGGAAGACCCGCGGTATCAGCAACAAGTCCAACCAGATATACCAGATAAAGGACGGCGGACTCAGACAGCTCGTTGCCGACGACGGCAACAAGCCGATGACTTCTCCCGATACTCTCGCAGGCTTCATAAAGTACTGCAATACTAATTATCCCGCAAACAGAAACGAGCTCATTCTCTGGGACCACGGCGGCGGCTCGGTCAGCGGCTACGGCTACGACGAGAAAATGGGCAGCGGATCAATGGACCTTGCAGGCATAAGCAAGGCACTCAAGAACGGAGGCGTGAAGTTTGATTTCATCGGCTTTGACGCTTGTCTCATGGCTACAGCTGAAAACGCCTTGATGCTCGACGAATACGCCGACTATCTCATTGCCTCCGAGGAAACAGAACCTGGCGTCGGCTGGTACTACACCAACTGGGTATCAAAGCTCGGAAACAATACTTCAATGCCTACACTGGAGATTGGCAAGAATATTGTTGACGACTTCGTCGCGACCTGCGGAGTAAAATGCAAGGGTCAGAAGACGACGCTCTCCGTCATCGACCTTGCTGAGTTCTCGTCGACAGTTCCTTCTAAGCTCAACAAATTTGCAAACAGCGTCAGCGCGCTCATCGCCAACAAGGAGTATCAGAAGGTCTCCGACGCGAGATACGGCGCGCGTGAATTCGCAGAGAAGACCAAGATAGACCAGGTAGACCTCTATGACCTCGCTGAAAATATGACGACTCAGGAGGGCGTGGATCTCGCTTCCGCGATAAAGGGTGCAGTCAAGTACAACCGCACCTCCTCAAACATGAGCAACGCTCACGGTGTGTCCATTTATTTCCCGTATAAGCGCACATCATATGTTGATTCAGCCTGCACTACCTACTCGCAGATAGGCATGGACGACGCCTACTCCAAGTGCATACGTCAGTTCGCGAAGCTCGAGACGAGCGGACAGATAGCAGCTGGCGGTTCAGGCTCTCCCTTCGCCTCACTGTTCAGCACGGGCGGCTCGGGCTCATCGGGAGTATCGGGCGGCACTGACACTATCAGTCAGCTCCTCGGCGCATTTCTCAGCGGCGGCGGACGTTCTGTCCCGATAGACGGTCTGGACAAGTCCAACATCGCATTCATGGGCGACAGCTCTATCTCTGACAAAACTGCTGCTGAATACATCGCGCTCAATCATTTCGACGTTGAGAACCTCACATGGACGCAGTACGGCAGCCAGTACAAGATGACAATCCCCGATGAACAGTGGGCACTTGTACACAGCCTCGACCTCAATATGTTCTACGACGACGGCGAGGGCTACCTCGACCTCGGACTCGACAACGTCTACACCTTTGACAACAACGGCGACCTCGTTGCCGATACTTCGAGAAACTGGCTCGCTATCGACGGTCACACCATAGCATACTATCACACCGACACTGTCGAGAACGAGGAAACAGGCGAGTTCACAATAACGGGCTATGTTCCAGCATATCTCAACAACGAGCGTGTAAACCTCATCCTCATCTTCGACAGCGAGGACCCCAACGGCTACATCGCAGGCGCTGAACCTGCTTACGGCACTGAGGAGACCGAAACAGTCGCAAAAAGCATAGTTGACCTCAACGAGGGCGACAAGATAGACTTCATCTGTGACTACTACAGCTACGACGGCGAGTACACGGATACATACTACCTCGGCGAAACTCTTACATACTCCAAGGACCTGAAGATAAGCAATACAGACGTAGGCAAGGGCGAAGTACGTCTTATGTACCACTTCACCGACATCTACAATCAGGAATACTGGTCCGAACCAATAATCAAGTAAAAGTAAGGCTGCTATCGGCGAAATATCCGACAGCAGCCTTTTTTCCGTAACTAAACGTGCTTTTTCGCGCGATAGAAAAAATATACGGAAAATCATACCATGCTCTCTTGCATTTTTGGCTATTATGTGATATAATGATTTTTAGGTATAGACTGCAAAGGTATGTGCAGTCGGACGTTGACTATAACGGACTGATTCAGGAGGATTCAAATGCTATTCAAGGATTACATCGACATCAAGGATTTTGTACAGGTAGTATGCCCGAAATGCAAAGCCCTGCTCATGGCGGACAAGGATATGGAGTTCTGGCACTGCGGTCACTGCGGTGAGAAGCTCAACGTGAACGAGGTAAGAGGCGCAAAGCCCGTGGTCAAGAAAAAGCCCGACCCTGTCCTCACGGGAGAGATTTTCCGATGCGAGGGCAGTACGCTCTATGAATTCGCGGGCGACTACGAGGATGTCGAAGTGCCTGAGTTCATCTCATGCATTGCCTCTGGAGCCTTCAAGGGCAATAAGACGATGAGGTCGATAGTTATCCCCGATAACTGTATGGAAATAGCAGATTCTGCGTTCGAGGACTGCATCTCGCTCGTGAGCGTGCGTCTCCCCGCAACTCTGAAAAAGATAAACTACAAGACCTTCAACGGCTGCGATTCGCTGAAAAAGATAACAATTCCCGCGAGCGTGGAGCAGATAGTATACAACGCTATGTGCTGCGGACTCGACGAGATAGCGTTCGAGAGCAGCTATACCACTTGGGAGGCGGAGAACGAATATGCAAATCCGTCATTCTGGGTGAAGAAAGGCAAGACCAACGGCGTCAGCCGCATATTCTTCAAGGGTCAGAGCTTTGAAGCTGCTGATGTTTTCAAGCACGGCAGCCTCTATACATACCTCCGCAGCGAGGGACTCTGCACCAACTGCGGCAGTAAGTTCGGTATGTTCAACAAGTGCAAGAACTGCGGAAAGAAAAAGGAATATTAAGCTATGAAATACACACAGGGTCAATACATAATAACCGAGAAAAAGGCTATAGCCCGCGAGATATACAGCTTCACGATAGCCTGTCCCGAGGTAGCAGCGGTTGCTTCGGCGGGACAGTTCGTGCACATCAGGGCTAACGGCTTCACGCTCCGCAGACCTATCTCTATCTGCGGCATAGACAAGGAAAAGGGCACTCTCCGAATCGTGTTCGAGATACGCGGAGAGGGTACTGCTGAGATAGCCAAGCTCAACAAGGGCGACCTAATTGATATGCTCGCACCGCTTGGACACGGCTTCACAGTGGACGAGAGCTTCGGCAGGGTAGTCCTCATCGGCGGCGGTATCGGTACGCCTCCTATGCTTCCGCTCGCGAAGATATACGGCAAAAAAGCCGTTGCTATAAGCGGCTTCCGCAACAGCGCGGCGGCTATATTGCAGGACGACTTCAAGGCTGCGGGCGCGGAGGTCATACTCTGCACCGATGACGGCTCTGCGGGAATACACGGCTTCGTTACACAGCCGCTCACTGACCTCGCAAAGGCAGGCGGCATTGATATGGTATACGCCTGCGGACCTATGCCCATGCTCAAGGGTGTGGCTGCTATCTGCAAGGAGAACGGCATACGCTGCGAGATATCTCTCGAGGAGCGCATGGCTTGCGGAATAGGCGCTTGCCTCGGCTGTGCGTGCAGGACAGTCCGCAACGACGAGGAATACTTCGCGCACGTCTGCAAGGACGGTCCCGTATTCAAGGCAGAGGAGGTGCTCTGGTAATGGCTGACCTTTCGGTAAAAGTCTGCGGCGTAGACTTCAAGAACCCCATAATCCCTGCGTCGGGCGTTTTCGGCTACGGACGCGAATACGAGGAGCTGTTCCCGCTCGATAAGCTCGGCGGAATCGCCACAAAGGGCACGACTCTCCACCTGCGCACGGGCAACCTCGCCCCACGAATAGCGGAAACTCCCGCGGGTATGCTCAATTCCGTGGGACTGCAAAATCCAGGAATCGACCACTTCATCGAGACCGAGCTGCCCTACCTGCTGACGAAGGACCTCGTTGTCCTCGCGAACATTGCAGGCTCCACTCCCGACGAATGCGCGGAGGTAGCCGCAAAACTCGAATCCACGGACGTTCACATGATAGAGCTGAACATCTCCTGCCCGAATGTAAAGCAGGGCGGAGCGGCGTTCGGCACGAGCTGCGACATGGCGGCGGAGGTAACGCGCAAGGTGCGCTCCGCTACGACAAAGCCGCTCGTAGTCAAGCTCTCGCCCAATGTAACGAGCATCGCTGACATCGCAAAGTCGGTAGAGGCGGCGGGGGCGGACGCAGTATCGCTGATAAATACGCTCCTCGGCATGAGGATAGATATAAACACAGGCAGACCGATTCTCCGCAACAATGTCGGCGGCATGAGCGGTCCTGCGGTGTTCCCGATAGCCGTCCGCATGGTATGGCAGGTCGCAAATGCGGTCAATATCCCCGTTATCGGCATGGGAGGCGTCTCCTCGGGACGCGATGCCATTGAGCTTATGATGGCTGGAGCCTCCGCAGTGCAGGTAGGAGCCGCTATCTTCACAGACCCGCTCGCTCCCGTGCGAATAGTTGACGAGATGAACGAATGGCTCGACAGCAAGGGCATAGCGTCAGTAAAGGATATCATCGGCACTGTAAAGCCGTGGTAATGGAGGAAATATGAACAGCGAACAGGTAAAAGCAGTATTTGGCAAGATATATGAGGCGTTTGCAGACCTCCCCGACGACAGGGAAGAGGCTATAAAGAAGCTCGTCGCCGAGACAGGACTCAACGAGGCTGACTGCGCCACAGCATACGACAACATCAAGCCTATCCTGCCGCAATTAAAGGAATTATGATAATAATGTCAGTAGACTTCGGAGACTCCCGCACAGGTATAGCCGTCTGCGGCAAGAGCGAGCTCATCGCCTCGCCCGTGACGGTCATACAGGAGAAGGACTTCGAGAAATGCATAGAAAAGACAGCGGCTCTCGCAAAGGAACAGCGCGCGGAGGAGATAGTCGTCGGCTATCCGAAGAATATGAACGGCACGATAGGGGAGAGGTGCGAGAAATGCACTCTCTTTGCGCAGAAGCTCGAGGCTTTGACTGGTATCCCCACCAAGCTCTGGGACGAACGCTGCACGACAGTCTCCGCCCACAATTTCCTCAATGAGACCAACACGCGCGGCAAGAAGCGCAAGGCAGTCATCGACGCTGTTGCCGCAGTGATAATCCTCGAAAGCTATCTTGCTTTCAGGCACAACAGCAAATATCAGCCAAACCCGACAGAATAACAGCGGGCGGACAAAACGTCCGCCCTGCAATGCACATATTATGAGAATACGGACGTAAGGTCCTGTATCAGATTCTCGGCGGCACGCATAGTCTTTGCCGCATCACGCTTTATGCTGTGCTTTTTCATCGGGCTCGCCGACGAGAGAGCATAGTACGCAAGACCTACTACAGCTCCCGCAGCAGCCCCCTTTGTAAGTGACATCAGATTCATAACAAGTTACTCCATAGCATATTATCCGCATCGCGGACAGTATTATTATCTGAAAAAAGAAATGAACTATACCCGCAGCAACGAAAGGAAAAAACAATGAAAAAACTTCTCGCAACAGCTTTAATATTAAGTTTTGTCGCAATGTTAGGCTGTGCGGACCGCTCTGAGCCGTCTGCGAGTGAGACTATCGCTGACACCACGGCTTCCGAAGTCACGACGGAGGCTGAAACTGTCGAGACAACTACCCGCGACAAAGGTCCCGAGAGCTATACTCACGGCGAGGACGGCTACTATAACATCCTTGAAGAATTCCCGAATATCGAGATGAAGTCTCAGGAAGGCGGTACTTGCTGGCTTTATGCGGCAGATATGAGCATGGAAACTGCTTACGCTAAGAAAAATGGCTCTGACATAAACGTTGACCCTCTTGAAATGCTCGAATACACATACGGTGACGGCAGAAAAGAAGGCTTTTTCGTTAAAGAGGGTTATGACCCTATGGGGCTCGGCGGCTGGCAGTGGATAGTCACTGAAAGACTGACAAGCGGATTCGGTAATCTAACTATTGACAGTTCGGTCATAGTTGATGTTTCCGACCGCGACGCTATAAAGGAAGCTGTTAAAAACCGCGGCGGAGTTGCTATCGGAATAAACGATACCGACAATAGATATAAAGGCTGGCACGGAGGCTATTATACTCTCAATTATACGAGAGAGGAATTCGACCACGATGTTACTATAATCGGCTACGATGACCACTTCCCCAAGCAGTATTTCAACACTCCCGCTTCTGAGGACGGTGCGTGGATATGCTATAACAGCGCATTTGGCTCGGCAGGCTTCTTTTATGTTTCCTACGATGCGCCTTTGGAGTATGGAATAAGCCATTCTGTCACGGATGAGTATTCGGAGGTGCTCGCATATGATGCGGGCAACGAGCAGGAAATTTGCATACTTGATGAAAACGGAGTGACTACTGCAAATGTTTTCCATAAGGCAGGAACTCTTGCCGCTGTCGGAACGTATAACGACTTCGACGAGCAGGATATAACTATAGAGGTATACAGCGCGGACTTTTCTCAGCTTCTTTACTCTCAGGACGCCGTGCTTGATTACCACGGCTATCACACTGTAGAGCTTGACACTCCGCAGGCAGTCTCCGACTATGCCGTGGCGATAACCTACTCAAAGGGTGCTCCCGTCGAGGGCGAGGATATCGACTATGGTGATAGTGATTACAAGACCGTTTCCGAGAGCGGACAGTCATTCATTAGGCTGGACGACGGGTGGCATGATATGACCGAAAAGGGTATCAAAGTCAGACTTGATACAGCCTTCAGAACGGAAGATATGAACATCACGGCAGAGTTCGGTGTTGATTTTGACCCGAATAATTGCTGTATAAAGGCGCTTTATGCCAAATAATACAATAACAGAAGGGAAACTATGCATAATCTCAACATCGTCCTTGTAGAACCTCAGATACCGCAGAATACGGGGAACATTTCCCGCACCTGCGCCGTTACGGGCGCAAGACTGCACCTTGTCCGACCGCTCGGCTTCGAGGTCACAGACAAACAGCTCAAGCGCGCAGGTCTTGACTACTGGGACAAACTCGATATAACCTACTATGACAGTCTCGCGGACTTCTTCGCCCGCAATCCCGACGGTGAATTCTTCTATTTCACGACTAAGGGGCGGAAAGTCCACAGCGAGCAGGAATACCCCGACAACTGCTACCTCGTCTTCGGACGCGAGGACAAGGGGCTCCCCGAGGAGCTCCTCCACGACAATCCCGATTCGTGCGTCCGCATACCGATGAGGAACGAGCTCAGGAGCCTGAACCTGTCAAATTCCGTAGCGATAGCAGTATACGAAACACTGAGACAATGGGACTACCCCGACCTTTCCCGCGAGGGCAGGCTCACAAAATATACATGGTAAAGGAGTAACGAATATGGCAAAGACAGCGATTCTTACCGACAGCTGCTGCGACCTCCCGAAGGAGATAGTCAGCGAGCTCGGCATCTACGTGATACCTATAGAGCTCAAAATAAACGGTAAAAAATACAAGGATACGGAAAAAACTCCCGAGGAGTTCTACCGCATGATGAATATGTCCGAAAGCATTCCGCGGCATATCCCTGTCTCCGAGGACACCTTCGTGCAGTACTATACAAAGCTCTGGGAGAACGGCTACACTGACATAATATGCGTTTCCATGAGCAGTATCGCCTCAAAGACATATGCGAACTCCGTCTCCGCGAACAAGCGATTCTTCGCCGAGCACAAGGACGCAGCAGGCAAGCTCCGCATATTCAACCTTGATTCGCGCTGCTACTCGCTGTTCTACGGATATCCAGTAATGAAGGCGGCTAAGAAAGCACGCCGCGGTGCATCTGCTGAGGCTCTCGTCGCCTACATACAGGACTGGTTCAATGTCGGCGGCGGCTATGTCGTACCCTACAGCCTCAAATTCGCGCGCCGCTCGGGCAGTATCGAGGAGGCACGTGCATTCGCGGGAGAGCTGCTCGGAATGAGACCTATAATAGAATTCGCGGATGGCAATGCAGTCACAGCGGAAAAAATACGCGGTGTGAAGAATATCGTTCCCAAGCTGCTCGAATTCGTCGAGAAGAAAATGACCCCGCAGACGCCTTATGTACTCGTTTACGGCAGCGAGGTCGCTCCGATAAAGGAGATAGAGCGCGAGCTCACGAAGCATTCAGGACGCAAGCCCGAGATGATAGCACGTATCGGCGGAGTTACAGCCTCTAACATCGGTCCCGACCTTGTCGGAATAATGATAAGACGCAAGTCGGATATATAAAAGAAAGCGGCAAATCAATTGATTTGCCGCTGTTTTTTCGTTTCCGCCTTGCCGTGATATAGCGAATAAAACCCGCACTCAGCAGGTGGGTAAACGCCCGAATGCTTCTCGCTCCCTTCATCCGCAAGCGGGAGGTCTGCAGTCCACACACGGAGACGAATTCCCTTTAAAAATGTGTTGGATTATAAAAAACTATATTTTCTCGAACAAGGCAGAAGTCCTTTGTTACTATGTATATTATAGCACAAGCATTTCAAAAAATCAATACCTTTTTTATGAAAATTTGAAGAAAATTATTCTTCTTCCTCATCATCGTCATCGAAGGCGTTAAGAGCTTCCTCCATGCGCTCGAGGAAGAAAGCCGAAACGACCTCAAACTCGTCATCGTCGTCGATCGAGGCAAGTATCTCCTCGCCGTCCTCGTCTATGGACTTGAGTATCACGAGGTCACAGTCAGCGTTGAGGTAGTCATCGTCCTCTATCGCAGGGAGCATTGCGTAGTACTGTTCGCCGCGTATCTCGGCAGCGTCAATGAGCTCGAACTGCTTCTTGTTGCCGTCCTGATCTATAAGCTCAAAGAGCTCGGGGGTGTATTCGTTCATTTCAGACATAGTTATCTCCGTTCCGGCTTTCGCCTTTTTGATACAATAATTATACACCATTTAGTATAATATTTCAAGTGGAAAATTAAAACTTCACAGTATTTAGTCAGAATGATGATGTGGAACACTATGTTTTGTGCAAATATACAAATTGTATCATAATTATGTGAAAACTTGAAGAAAACTATTGACTTTCTACAACGAGTATGGTAATATATAGTCAAGGAAAGGGAAGTAACAGAAAAGTTACTGAGCCGAATCTACTTGGTCTGAGGGTTTCCTCAATGTAGATTATTCATGGCGGAAAGGATCGTGAGTCCAATGGAAGTAAGCATAGGTTCACAGCGTGAAGCCGGCGGGCTCGCTGAGTGATCGGTATTCTGAAAGAGGGAATATAGGTCCTTGAGACTTGTTCCATAGTTTTGAAGCTACAAATGACAGCCGACCACAACGCGGACGCATTGCTGACAGAGAAATACGGCTTCAGGCTTAGCTCGATTCGGATACAGGTTATCCTGAAACTTCGACGATAAGTCTTTAGATATATTGTCAAGTATCTTATTGTAAAGGTTGAGTCCAATGAGAAGTTGAATTTTTAGCCGAAAGGCTGCCAATACGGACTGTTTTAAATGTCCCCAAAAATCTTCTGGAGGTATAGTCCAATGGAGTGACAGCTTAACACAGCTTGATTACAATTAAAGATCTTGATTCTTCAATGAAGGAATGATGTTCTATGAAAATGAGGTATTCATTCAAGATTTAGACTGAAGGAGTGAGTCCAACAGGTAATTTAGCTAAGTGATGAAAGTCGCTTAAAATGACAATTGAATAAAGCAACAGCCCCGAAGGTCTCTCGGGGCTTTTTGTTGTTATTTCAGCTTTTCGAGCAGCGACTTCCTGTACTGGAGTGCCGCCTGCTCTTGCTTGTTGTTGCCGTATTCATAGTAAACTCGGTCCTTCAGCGCGTCAGGGAGGTACTGCTGCGCGACATAGTGATTCGGAAAATCGTGCGGATAGAGGTAGTGCTGCCCGACTACAGCCGCGCCCTTGCCGTCGAAGTGCTTGTTCTGGAGATGACGCGGGAAGTCGAGCGCATCGCAGGACTCCACGTCCGCTAAAGCCGCGTCTATAGCCATACACGCGCTGTTGGACTTCGGAGCAGTCGCCATGAGAATGATAGCCTCCGCAATCGGGAGCTTCGCCTCGGGGAGACCGAGCTGTAGCGCCGAATCCACGCAAGCCTTCACTATCGGGACTGCCATGGGATAGGCGAGACCAACGTCCTCGCTTGCGATACAGAGCATACGCCTGCAAAGTGAGATTATATCTCCCGCAGCGATGAGTCGGGCGGCATAGTGCAGAGCTGCATTCTCGTCTGAACCGCGAACGGACTTGTGGAACGCGGAGAGAATGTCGTAGTGCTGGTCACCGTCGCGGTCGTAGCGCATATTGCTGCGCTGGGCAAGGATATCTAGCGAATCGGCAGTTATGGTGACCTTGCCGTCAGAAACAACGCCGCACATTACCGCGAGCTCGGCGGTATTGATTGCCTTGCGGACGTCGCCTCCGCAGCTGAAAGCTATCTTATCAACTATATCATCGGTCACATCTACAGTGTAACCGTTCTCCTCGGCGAGGATAGCAAATGCGCGGCGTATAGCAGGTTTGAGCTGCTCAGCGGTCACTGGCTTGAACTCAAATACCGTGCTGCGACTGATAACGGCATTGAAAATGGCGAAGTATGGATTCTCGGTCGTGGACGCAATAAGCGTGATATCGCCGTTTTCGATGTATTCGAGCAGGCTCTGCTGCTGCTTCTTATTGAGGTACTGTATCTCATCGAGGTAGAGCAGAATGCCGTTCTCGCTGCCGAATGTACCGATATCCGCGACAACGTCCTTGATGTCGGCGAGCGAGGCATTCGTGCCGTTGAGCTTGTACAGCGACATACCGCAGTTTTCGGCAATGATTCGCGCAACGGTGGTCTTACCGACTCCCGACGGACCGTAAAATATCATGTTCGGAACATTACCGCTCTCGATTATTCGTCGGAGCGGCTTGCCCTCGGCGAGGATATGCTCCTGCCCGACAACATCGGCGAGCGACTTCGGGCGAATCTTATCTGCTAAAGGTGCGGACATATCAGTCAGCCTCCTTACGTTTGATTTTCCAGTAATATCGGCGTTTCGAGGCGGGAAAGTTCTCCATGACGCCATGCTCGGGGTCGTAGAACGTGCCGTCGCAGTAGAGCGACCAGTGCCAGCAGCGCGGAGTTTCAAGGCTCAGCATACACAGCGGCGGGAGCTCCGCCTTGTCCGTGACCTGCACACGCTCGTCCGAGACTGTAAATCCGTTCCCGCGCAGGACTTGCTTCATCTCGGCGAGAGTAGTCTCGCGGTCGTTACCAATGACTTCGCAGACGTGCTCGGGAGTTGTACCGAGTATCATTGCAAGTACAGCCTGACCGCACTGGAGGTCGGTCGGCTCGTGTATATATTTTATTTCCATAGTATCAACCCATAGATCAACAGTGAGATATAGCCGAGTAAGGGCGTCAGAGCGATGTAGACCGCGAGTGATATCAAGATAGTCGCTGCCTTCTTTTCAAGAGAGCGGATACGTCTGAACCATTTGCAGGCGAAGAAAGCATCAAGCATAATGCACACGAATGCAATAAAGCCAAATAGTATGACGCTGTCCATGAAGTCAGGGTCAACGGGCATTCCTGTCACATCATCAATATTCGATGAACGCATCAGCGTACCGATACAGGACAGCAAAAAAATCAGGAAATTACCTGATGCCAGACTGCACAGCACGGAATTGAAATACGCATAGGTTTTGTTTTCAGAAGCCGTTATTTCTTTCTGAATATCACACTCTGTCATAAATTCCTCCATAAAAACAGGGACGGACAGCTTGTCCGTCCCTTTGTTTTATTCTTACTTGTAGAGGGGGAACTTCTCGCAGATAGCGTTTACGCCTGCACGGATCTCGTCAGCCTTGTTCTCGAAATCTGTTGCGCAGAGGTAGATGTACTCAGCTATCTTCTCCATTTCCTCAACGCCGAGACCTCTTGTTGTAACAGCAGGAGTACCGATTCTGATACCGCTTGTTACGAAGGGCTTCTCAGGGTCGTTGTGGATAGCGTTCTTGTTTACAGTGATATAAACCTCGTCAAGTCTGTGCTCGAGCTCCTTGCCTGTGATGTTGAAGGGACGGAGGTCAACGAGCATGAGGTGGTTGTCAGTGCCGCCCGATACGAGGTTGAAGCCTCTCTTGAGCAGACCCTCGGAGAGAGCCTTTGCATTCTCAACGATACGTCTCTGATAGTCCTTGAACTCAGGCTTGAGAGCCTCACCGAAGCATACAGCCTTAGCAGCTATTGTGTGCATCAGAGGACCGCCCTGTGTGCCGGGGAATATAGCGGAATTTATCTTCTTGATGAGGAACTCGTTGTTTGTGAGGATAAGACCGCCTCTCGGTCCGCGGAGAGTCTTGTGAGTCGTTGTTGTAACGATGTCAGCGTAGGGGACAGGGGACTCGTGGCAGCCTGCCGCAACAAGACCTGCGATGTGAGCCATATCAACCATGAGGAGAGCGCCGACAGCTCTTGCTATCTCGGAGAGGCGCTTGAAGTCGAGAGCGCGGGGATAAGCAGAAGCACCTGCAACGATAAGACGGGGCTTGTGCTTGTTTGCGAGCTTGTACACCTCATCGTAGTTTATAGTCTCTGTCTCGTCGTCGAGACCGTAGGAAACGAAGTTGAAATACTTGCCCGAGAGGTTTACGGGCGAGCCGTGTGTGAGGTGACCGCCATCTGCAAGGCTCATGCCGAGAACTGTGTCGCCGGGCTGGAGAACTGCGAAGTAAGCAGCTGTATTAGCCTGAGCACCCGAGTGAGGCTGAACGTTTGCGTACTTAGCGCCGAAGAGCTCGCAGGCACGCTGGATAGCGATAGCCTCCACCTCGTCAACGCACTGACATCCGCCATAGTAGCGCTTTCCGGGATAGCCCTCAGCGTACTTGTTCGTGAGGACGCTTCCCATAGCAGCCATAACTGCGGGAGAAACTATATTTTCGCTTGCGATGAGCTCGAGGTTTCTCTGCTGACGAGCAAGCTCCTTGCCCATAGCTTCACCTACGGCAGGGTCATACTTAGTAACGAATCCGATAGAATCCATGAGGTCGTTGTACATTCTTATCATTCTCCTTAATAATAGTTGCAAAAAAGCATTATACAATAATTATACATCATTTTCCGATGTATTGCAATAGAAAACGCAAAAAAATCACAATTTTTGTTTGCCTGCGAGCATTCTGTCCCAGTTGGTATCCTGTCCCGTGGAAGCCGCCGCGTAGTAGACCATGACTATTGTCGCGTCGTTAGAGTCGACCATACCGTCCCGATTCACATCAGCACGCTTCTGCTGACCTTCCTTATATGCGGGAGTTTTGCCCGTAGATGCGAGGGAGTAGAACACCAGTATCTGTGACGCGTCCGAGGCATTGACAGCTCCGCTCATATCGGCGTCGCCTATCTCGGGGAAGAGGCTGATATCATAGGTGAGTATCTCCTTCTCACTGTCGATAGGGTAGACCTTAACGCTCGCGGTATTGCCATTTGCGAAGGCTTCACCGAGGGTTTCGGGTACTGCGGTACACTTGGATTCAATGCTGATGACCTCGTTAGCTGTTTTGAACTTGCCCTGCTCGTCCTTCTCGGGGAGCTGCTTTTCCGCGGAAATAGTTACCTTGAGCCCGCTGAGGTCGATATTTCCCTCTTTGGAGTAATACTCCTTCTTCTTTGGCTTGCCGTCGAGGGAAATGGTCATCTTCTTGTACAGTGCATACACAGACGTATCAGCGGTTATCTTTTCAGGATAGCTGCTCCATGAGTCAAAGCCTATCTGCGTGTACACATCAAGGTGCTTCTCGAGCTTGGAGGTATCCACGCTGCTGAGGTCAAGAGCCGCACCGTCACTGACTGTGAGCGTTGCCATGACGCTGCCGTCGAAATCATAGACCGTGACCTTGTGGGCAGCGGTATCTTCCGCGTAGGCTGTCATGGACGCACCTGCTCCCGAGCAGAGCAGAGCCGCGCATAAAAGCGAGGCTATCTTAGTCTTATTCATTGTCTGATTCCTTCCTTCCTCTGAAAAAGAAAAGGCGGCAGCTATGCAGCAGCTTCAACGCCAGTTCGGTATATTTCTGATATGGAACGCTCCTGCACATGAAATCGGCGGATAAAAGCGCACCGCCCGCGTCGTCATATTCAAGAACGGCATATATCACGACCTTGTCGCAGGTCTCACGCTCCGCGAGCTCGAGAGCAGCCGCACGGTATTCCTCCATGTGCTCCTCGACAGCCTCGGGCAGCATAAAGCCGATGAAGACAGAATCCTCATATATCGCCGTATCATTGTGCAGACCGTTGATTTTGAGATTATTCAGCCGATTCGTTCTCATTGCTATCCTGCACTCCTTTTCGCCTCTTTACACGGTACTTGTACGTCAGACAGCCTGATATCACGGATACTGCGATGAATATCGCGACCATTATCAGGACCGTCAGCCATGTCGGCAGGGGAGAGGCATCAAGCGCATTAATTGTCGCTGAGGTCATACGGGTCCTCCTCGTTCGAGAGCGCGAGCTCGATGACTTTTCCGTAGAAGCCCGCAGGATTGAGCATCACCTTTTCGCCTATGAGCTTAGCCTGTCCCATATCGGGAGCATAGAGCTTCAGGTCCATGAGGTCATTTTTGACATCAAGACAGCGGATATGAGTATAAACGCCGTTCTCAAGCGGGATATACTCTATCTTTATCTCCTGCTCATACTTTATCCTCGCGAAATAGCGAAGAGCCGCAAGCACGAGCTTGTCACGGTACGCCTTGGGAGCATATTTTTTCAGCTCCTTCGCACATACAGTGCCCTTCGGCTGGAGGACATAGCAGTTGACGCCCTTGTCGTCCTGCTCCTCGGTGATGAGCCCGTTAGTCAGCAGGTAGTCGATAGAGTCCTGATAGTAGAAGTAGTTGATAACACCTGTATTTATGACTATGTCGTACAGATGCTCGACGCTGACAGGCTTGCCTATCTTGTAAATCAGGTAGCAGATAAGGATATTCAGCGTAGGAACGTCCTTTATCTCGGTGTCAGCCATTTCCGACATTTTGAAGATGTTTTCGTCGTGCATAGTATCACCTCAGCAGAAGCTCGGGTAATCGAGCATATTTGAGAGAAGTGCTATATTTACGGCAGCCTCTACGCACGGAACAGCCTTCGGGACGATGCAGGTGTCTCCGAGACCGCCGCTGCCCTCGTTCTGAACAGGCTTGAACGCAACGTTGAGGGTTATGGGCATACCCGAGGATATGCCTCCGAGGATACCGCCGTGATTGTTTGTTCGGGTCACGACATGACCGCGCTCGTCGACGTAGAAATCGTCACTGCTCTGACTTCCGACCATATTCGCAGTTGAAAAGCCCGCTCCGAATTCGAGTCCCTTCACCGACGGGATACCGAAAATGAGCTGAGCGATGTTGTTTTCGAGACCGTCGAATATCGGTGAGCCTACACCCGCGGGAACGTTCACCGCGGCGCACTCGATAATGCCGCCGAGCGATTCTCCCGCCTCCTTAGCCTTGGCTATGTCCTCGAGCATGAGCCAGCCCTTGCGGTCATTGATAACGGGGAAGTCCTTGTATCGCGTGCTTATGACAGCGTCGCGGTCGAGCTTGACCTTGTCATAGGGGTTGTCCTTGATATTGTGTATCTGAGCGATATGCGCTCCCGTGAATATGCCGCGGCGCTCGAGTATCTGAGCGCATACAGCACCCGCAAAGCAGAGAGGAGCGGTGAGCTTCTCAGCTCGAGAGCTCCTGTCCATAACGTCGTTGTAGCCGCGGTAGCGTACAGCTCCCGTATAATCGGCATTTCCCGCACGTACAAGTTTGGAGACGTCATTGCGCTCCTCACGCGGACGCCTGTCTATATTCTGAATGAACGCACACAGCGGACCGCCTGTTGTGCGGTCGCCCGTAACGCCTGACATGATACGGGGCAGGGGAGTTCTGCGCGTATTCTCGTCCTTGTAGGAATTGGGAGTTCTCCTGTCCATATATCGGCGAATCTCGTCGGGGTCGATATATTCGCCTGCGGGCAGTCCGTCAATGGTTACACCTATAGCAGGTCCTTCGGACTCGCCGAAGAACGATATGGAGATCCTGTTATTCCAGATCGATGACATTTGCAATACCTCCAAGTAAAGTGTAATCTCTGAAGAAGTCGGGGTAGGATTTTTCAGCCGCCTCCGCTCCGTGTATGATGACGTCGCCCGTTGCTCCGAGAGCGGCTATTGCCGCCGCCATGACTATCCTGTGGTCGCCGAAGCTGTCGACCTCGCCGCCGTGGAGCCTGCCGTTCGGCTCTATTATCAGCCCGTCGGAGGTCACGGTGACATTCCCGCCGAGCCTGCCGAGCATATCCGCACACGCGGCAAGTCGGTCGCTTTCTTTTATACGAAGCCTTTCCGCATTGTATATGACGGAGCGCTGTTTGCCGTAGGCTCCGAGCACCGAGAGTATCGGCACGAGGTCTGGGATATCGGAGCAGTCCTCCTCAAAGCCAATTATCTCGGCATTTTTGCCTGAACGAGCGATGATATCCTCTATGCGTCTGTCTCCCTGCACGCTGTCGGGAGCAAGATTGTTCATCATCACGCCCGAGCCCATAGCATTAGCGACATAGAAGAAAGCCGCCTGCGAGTAATCGCCCTCAACTTTTTCGTCGTGCGGAGCGTATTTCTGCCCGCCACTGACCGTGAAGCCGCTGTCAGTCTCGGTTATCTCAATTCCAAACCGCTTGAGGATATCGAGCGTGATATCTACATACGGACGCGATTCAAGGTGCGATGTGAGGACAATCTCGGAGTCCTCCTCGCACAGCGGGAGCGCAAAGAGCAGTCCCGTGATAAACTGCGAGGACACATTGCCCTCGACCTCGAATCTGCCGCCTTTAAGCCTGCCTGTGAGCTCATACGGCATGGACTCGGTCACAAATCGAACGCCGTTCCTTCCGAGCTCACGCTTGTAAATGTCAATGGGGCGCTCAGGGAGCCTGCCTCTGCCATGAAATACGGAATCAGTACCGAGAACGGAAGCAATCGGCATAACAAATCTCAGAGTAGAGCCGCTCTCGTTGCAGTCGATGTCCGCATATGACGGTATATCTGTGACACCGCGGACTGTAATACTATCGCCGTCGGCTTCAAATGAAGCTCCGAGGGCAGTCATAGCGTTAATTGTAGCTTCTATATCTTTGGAAAAGGTAACGCCGCTGATGTGCGATACACCGTCAGCAAGCGCCGCGCATATAAGCGCACGGTGAGCACAGCTCTTTGATGCGGGTATATTTACGCTTCCCGCGAGGCGTGAGGGACTAATGCGAATATCCATTTCACACCCCCATAAGACGATAGAACTCGTCCAGCTTAACGCGCCTTATCTCAGCTTTTCCGACTTCCTCGCAGACAATGAAACTGATAGAATCGAGCTCTCGCTTCTTGTCGACGGAGCAGTAGGGGAGGAGCTCCTCCATCGGAGCCTCCGTGCCTGTCGGGAGCTTGTATGCAGTCACGCACCTGCGGAGCCTCTCCGCCAGCTCGGGAGTGCAGAATCTGTCGGTCATCATGCACATTCCCGCGGCGACTCCCATGCCATGCGTGTAATCGGTGTAGTTGTGCCAGCCCTCGATAGCGTGACCGAGAGTGTGCCCGAAATTGAGAATGAAGCGCTCACCTCGGTCGAATTCGTCATGCTCAACAACGTCGCGCTTAATGTCAATGCTTGCATAGACGATGTCATCAATGACCTCGTCAACATTGCTTATATCGTACGATTCTATGAGCTTGAAAAGCTCTTTATCGCGAATCATTCCGTATTTTATAGCCTCAGCCATACCGCACGCGAGCTCAGCCTCGGGCAGGGTAGAGAGCGTATTGCTGTCGCATATGACAAGAACAGGCTGCTTGAATGCACCTACGAGGTTCTTGCCGCCTGGGATATCAACAGCAGTTTTGCCTCCGACCGATGAATCTACCTGAGCGAGCAGGGTAGTCGGTATCTGGACAAAATCTATACCGCGCAGGAAAGTCGCCGCTGCGAGACCTGTTATATCTCCGACAACACCGCCGCCGAGAGCAATAAGGCTATCACTGCGAGTGATACCGAACTCACACAAATAGTTGTAAATTTTACTTAATATGTCAAGATTCTTTGAAGCCTCGCCGTTGGGGAACGTGAAAACACCGACATCAAAGCCGCACGAACGCAATGACGCGCAGACAGCTTCGGAGTACAGACCACCGACGATATCATCAGTGATAACAGCAGCTTTTTGGGATTTGGTCACAGAAGAGATATATTCACCGCATTTCGCAATGCTGCCGCGTTCGATGAGAACGTCATAAGGCTTGCTTGTACGGATATGGATAGTTTTCACGTGAGTTTCCGCCTTTCAGGATAAGAGCTGCCGATACACAGTATCAGCAACATTTTTCTAAGCATAATTTTACATTTAATTATATCATATAATCGGGACTTTGTCAAGGAATATGCGCAAAAACCGTTCGCTGAATAATAAAAAAGCAGACGGGCTCCTATACAAATAGCACCAGACTGTGCGGGCTCAGTATGGGGAGTAATACTCGCGCCTTTGCGGTATCAAATTGAACCTGATTCTTGCATTGGAACGGAAAAGGTGATATAATATTCTCATGGACAGCTTTAAACAAAGTTGCACCAAATCAAAGTTTGGTGCAACTTTCAATGGAGATAAGTGAGGTTGAGTTATGGAACGGATAATAACGATAGATTTGAAGGACTACGATGAAGCATGGACGAAGTTCAGGCGTCCGTCCGTGAGAGCTGTTATAGTGCGGGATTCCAAGGTCGCAATGGTGTACAGTGCCAAGTACGACTACTACAAATTTCCAGGCGGCGGTATCGAGGCTGATGAATCGCACAAGCAAACGCTTATCCGTGAGGTCAGCGAAGAAACAGGTCTGAGCATAGTGCCTGAATCGATAGCAGAGCTCGGCTCTGTACTACGTGTACAGAAAAGCCGCACCAATGAGAACGAGATTTTCGAGCAGGAAAACTTTTATTACACCTGCGATGTTGAAAACTCTGTCAGTGCTCAGTCGCTTGACGAATACGAGATTGAAGAAGGTTTCCGACTCGAATATGTGAGTCCCGAGAAAGCTATAAAGGTCAACCGCACGCATGACCACTCCGACTACGATGTAATGCTCATCGAGCGCGAGGCTCTTGTGCTCGAATACTTGCTTGACAAGAGGATATTATGAAAAATTATAACAATAGCGAAAACCCCGAATTTCTGAACGATTACCTTGTTCATATCAAAGTCGTGAAGATGCTCTCGGAGCGCACGATACAGGAGTATTACCTCGATACGAGGCTATTTCTGAAATACTACCATAATTTGAAGCACGACTGCTCAGATAACATTGAAGATGTTGATATTTCAGGTATGACGACAGCAGACCTGAAGCAGATTACACTCTCTGACATCTACAATTTCATTTTTTATACCGCTGACGAGCGTCACAACGCTGACAAAGCACGCTACCGCAAGCTGTCGGCATTGAGGAGCTTCTTCAAATATCTGACAAAGTCCACTCATATCCTCGCTGAGGACCCTACAAAAGATATCGAAGTCCCCGTTCCCAAGCAGGCTTTGCCAAAGTTCCTGTCACTCAACGAAAGCTTACGGCTTCTTGCCTCCGCTGACAGCACCGATTCAAAGCGCGATTACTGCATACTAACACTATTTCTCAACTGCGGAATGCGTCTTAGCGAGCTTGTCGGCATAGATATCAGGGACATCGACTTCACTGAAAAGAGGCTGAAAGTTCTCGGTAAGGGCAACAAAGAGCGCATGGTCTACCTCAATTCCGCGTGCATAGACGCTCTCAACAGCTATCTCGAGGACAGGACTGCCAATAAAAAAGCCGCCGCCGAGCCCGCACTGTTCATAAGCAATCAGAACAAACGCATCTCAAAGCGGCGTGTACAGCAAATTGTTGAAAACTCTCTGTGCGAGGCAGGACTTGACGGCAAAGGCATAACCACTCACAAACTGCGTCACACAGCGGCTACGCTGATGTACCAGTACGGCGACGCTGACGTACTCACGCTGAAGGAGCTTCTCGGACACGCGTCCGTTTCCACGACGGAAATATACACTCACCTCAGCGACGACAATGTGCGCAGTGCAGTCGAGAGCAATCCGCTCGCGAATGTGAAGTCCGACAAGAGCAAGAAATAGGGGACTCCCCTCTCCCCTCGCCTGCCCGCACGCAGGCATTGACAAATCCTGTAAAATCAGTATAATTAGAATATCAAACCTGTTAAGGAGGTCATACCATGAGCGATATTATCGAGAATAACAACGAAGAGCTCGAGGAAAACGAGAATTACATCACCCTCACCGATGACGACGGCAATGAGGTCTCGTTCGAGATACTTGACACTGTCGAGTACAAGGAACGCGTATTTGCGGTACTTCTCCCCTTCGACGAGGAGGACGACGGCATAGTTATCCTTGAGATAATCGAGAGCGAGGACGAGGATTTCGACGACTTTGTAGCTGTCGAGGACGAGGCTCTGCTTGAAGAGGTCTATACCGAGTTCAAGAAGAATTACAAGGGCGAATACGAATTTGAATGATAACAGAAGACCCGCAGGCGTTCAAACCTGCGGGTCTTTTTTTACTTTGAATCAGCTTTGAGCTTGAGCTTGAAGGGAGCATAGCGTCTGTATGCCGATTTGTTCTTCTCAAAGGAGAAGTCTTCTGTCTTTGCCTCAAGGTAATCCTTAAAGTCGTCCGAATATCTCATCGAGAGGAGATAGTCTATATAGTTCTGATTCCAGTAGTCATCAGCAGTCATTCTCTCGTGGAGGTCACCGCGGATAACAACATATACCGTGCTGTCGTCGTAGTCGTAAACAGTAGCCTTGTCCATTTCGAGCTTGTCGAAAATGAAGTCCTTGAACTTGTACTCGGCGTCATCAGCATCAGCTGCTGTAGTCTCTGTAGCGTCCGTATTATCAGCAGAAGCTGTTGTCGTAGTGTTCTTCTGGATGATACGCTCGCCTGCAAACGGGTCTGTAGTAGTCGTTGTTGACTCGGTCGACTCAGTCGTAGTCTCGGCAACTGTAGTAGTTGTTGTTTCCTCACCGACTGTGGGCTCAGCAAGAGTTGTCTGGAGAGATTCAACGTACTCGTCGTAGTCGGTCTGGACAGCGTCGACCTCGTGCATCTTGTCTATCTCTCTTGCCTTGTCGTTTATCTGCTTTGCGTAGTCCTCAGCCTTCTTGCGGAGAGTTCTCTCCTTGTCCGCTGTGACCTTGTTTCCGTCTGCGTCAAGAAGACTTATGGATACGTACTTCACACGCGCGAAATTGTCATTGAAGTACTCCTTGAGCTCGTCCTCTGAACAGCCCTTTTCGCCGTCAAAGCCGTAATAATACTCGAATACCTTCTGCTCCTTGTATGAACTCTCAGACATGAGCTTCATCGTGTCCATGCTGATGCCGTTCTCTTCGAGGCTGGGATCCTGAGCATAGTAGTACGCCGCCATATCGGCTGCCTCGCTCTTCTCGTCGGAGGTGAGCTCGCCGCCGATGAGTTCAAACTCTTTCTGTACAGCAACGAAGTCCTTGCAGTACTTGGTAGCCTTGTTCTGTATCCAGTCAGTGGAATCCTGCTCCTCGATATTTGTGCTCTTGACATCATCGACCGAGGGTTCGGTGCCGTTCTTCTGCTGGAGCTGGCTTGCAGCCTCGCTGTAGCCCTGTAATGTATAGTAAATGAAAAGACCTGCGGGAACGTCATAACCGTCCACAGACATAGCCGTCTTTGAGCCTGCACCGATAGCGGGGGTACAGCCTATCATAGACGCAGAAAGTGCGACCGACAGTCCTGCCGCCGCAATTTTTCTTAAATTATTCATTTCGATTAGCCTCCGAGTGTGTTAAAATTTCATATACCATATTATTATACACTATTAATTTCAGTTTGTCCATAGTTATTTGAAAATTTTTTCCGTTCTGTCACATTTGCGGTTCATATTTTATCTATTGACAAATGCCGCGGGGAGGAATATAATAAAATGATGTGATTATATGAAAGGAGTGAGCCGCAGATGAACGAAAAAATCCTCTTTATAGGAGGTTCGCCGTGCAGCGGGAAGAGCACCGTTGCGGAGCTCATAGCACAGGAATACGGCGCTTTTTATTTCAAAGTCGACGAACTTCTCGGTGAATTGATAGAAACGGCTGCGTCTCATGGCGGGATAGCCTGCACTGCTGTCCGTAAGCTGACATCTGACGGGATATGGCTGAGAGAGCCGAGCATCCAGTGCGAGGAAGAGTTTCAGATATACAGCGAGCTTGCTCCGCTCATTTTTGATAAAATTGCTCAGCTGAATAATGACTTCATTATCACCGAGAGTGCGGCGTATACTCCGCAGGTCATGAGCTCCCGCAATGCGGGCAGCTACATAACTATCGTCCCCTCCCCCGAATTTCAGATATCCCGCTACAAGGAGCGCGAATGGGTGCAGTATGTGCTGGCTGACTGCTCGGACAAAGAAAAAGCCTTTGACAACTGGATGCAGCGTGATGTTCTTTTCGCAGAACGTGTGAAGGCAGAATGCGAAAAATTGGAAATCCCGTGCATAGTGAACGACGGCTCGCGCTCCGTTGACGAAATATACCAAACTGTTAAAGAACTGCTTGATATCGTCCAATAGATATCGGAACACATTATTGAAAGGAGTGAACTACGTGCGCAAAAATACCACTGATATGACCGAAGGTCCGCTGCTAAAGGGACTCATCGCATATACCGTGCCTATCATACTTACAGGCGTATTGCAGCTCCTCTTCAATGCGGCTGACCTCGTCGTTGTCGGACGCTTCTGCGGAAGTATATCCGTTGCGGCTGTCGGAGCCTGCGGAGCGGTGATAAACCTACTCGTCAATCTGTTCATCGGGCTCTCGGTCGGAGCAGGCGTTACTGTCGCTCACGGCATAGGCGCAAACAAGGACGAGGACGTCCGACGCACTGTCCATACAGCAGTCCCGCTCGCTTTGATTTGCGGAGTTTTGCTGACAGTCGTGGGCATAGCAGGTGCGAGAAAGATACTCTCACTCATGGGCACTCCCGACAATGTCATCGGGTTGTCCGCAACATATATGCGTATCTACTTCTTAGGCATCACCGCAAGTATGCTCTACAACTTCGGCGGAGCTATCCTCCGAGCCGCGGGCGATACAAAGTCGCCGCTGTACTTCCTTACTGCGGCGGGAATAGTCAACGTACTCCTCAACCTCATCTTTGTTATCGTACTGAAAATGGACGTGGCAGGAGTCGCCCTTGCGACTGCTCTGTCACAGCTTCTCTCTGCGGGACTTGTAGTCCGCGAGCTGATGAGGCGCGAGGACGCGTGCAGGCTGAAGCTCCGCGAGATGAAGATATACTGGCGTCAGCTCTGGAAGATAGTGAGGATTGGATTTCCCGCGGGTATACAAGGCTCGCTGTTCTCGATATCTAACGTCATCATACAGTCGTCGGTCAATTCGTTCGGCTCGATAGTTATGTCGGGCAACGCCGCCGCCCAGAATATCGAGGGATTTGTCTACATCTCGATGAACTCCGTCAGTCAGACCGCGCTCAACTATGCGGGACAGAATCACGGAGCAGGCAAATTCGACCGAATAAAGAAGATAATGCTCGGCTGTCTATCTCTCGCATTCGGAGCGGGAGTCTCACTCGGAGGACTTGCAGTATTGTTCGCGCGTCCCCTGCTCTCGATATATATCACCGACTCCGACGAGGCAATAAAGTACGGCGTGACACGACTGATATTCATCTGTCTCCCCTACTTCCTGTGCGGCATCATGGACGTCGCGACGGGTATGCTGAGAGGCATCGGAAGCAGTATAGCTCCGATGTTCATAACCGTTGCGGGTGTGTGCGGATTCCGCATACTGTGGATATACACGGTTTTCCGTATGCCGAAATATCACACGCTCGAGATTCTGTATTCGTCGTACATGATATCGTGGTCGGCAACGTTCCTGATAGAATTTGCCGTATTCTGGCTCATGCTGCGGCACATGAGCCGAAATCAGGTCGCACGCATAACATAAGACCCGTTATCGGAAAAAGCTCCGATAACGGGTCATTTTTACATATTTACGGTTCGCACTCCACTGCCCTGCCCTGCTCCATGCTTGCCTTGCAGTCGATATACCGCTGATTGCTGCTGCCTCTGAACTTTATCTCCCAGTCCTTCTGTTCAAGGATAAAGGGACCGTCGATGAGGTAGTCAGTAACCTCGAGCAGTCTGCCCCAGCCGTTTTCGGCGCGGTGCTCATAGAGATGCTCGAACGTGTAGCCTGTATATGTGATGATGTTAAGCCCCGCAGCTTTGAGCTCCTTGCCGAGCTCCGCGAGAGCCTCTGCCTGACAGAAGGGCTCGCCGCCGCTGAATGTAACGCCGTCCAGCAGCGGGTTAGCCTTTGCTTTTTCAAGCAGCTCCGCAGTGTCCACGAGCTCACCGCCGTTGAAGTCGTGGGTCTGCGGGTTGTGGCAGCCCTTGCAGTTGTGCGGGCAGCCCTGAGTGAATATCGTAAACCTTATTCCGGGACCGTCAACGATAGAATCGTTGGCAGTTCCCGCAATTCTGAGTGTCATAAAATCACCTTAAACGTTATGCTTTACTCTGTCGCGCTCCTCTGCGCGCTTGCCGTCGTTGAAACGGTCGAGCGTACCTACAAGGTAGCCTGTGATACGTCTGATACGGTCAAACGCCACATCATTTGAGTGCTCCTTGCGTCCGCAGCACGGGCAAACATCGCCGATGATACCTGTGTAGCCGCATATCGGGTCGCGGTCAACAGGGTGGTTGATAGCGCCGTAGCCTATGCCAGACTCCTTCATGCAGCGAACTATCTTCTCGAAAGCTGCGAGGTTCTCGAGCGGGTCGCCGTCGAGCTCGATATAGCTGATGTGACCTGCGTTCGTGAGAGCGTGGTACGGAGCCTCTATCTTTATCTTCTCAAATGCGCTGATAGGATAGTAAACGGGTACGTGGAAGGAGTTGGTGTAGTAATCGCGGTCGGTAACGCCCTCGATTATGCCGTACTTCTTGGCATCCATGCGGACGAAGCGTCCCGAAAGTCCCTCTGCGGGAGTTGCGAGAAGCGAGAAGTTGAGACCTGTGCGCTTTGCTTCCTCATCGAGGCGCTTGCGCATAGCTCCGACTATCTCAAGTCCGAGCTCGCGAGCCTCCTCGCTCTCACCGTGGTGAGCGCCTATGAGCGCCTTGAGCGTCTCGGCAAGTCCGATGAAGCCGACGGAAAGAGTACCGTGCTTGAGCACTTCCTCGACCGTGTCGTCGGGACCGAGCTTGTCGGAATCTATCCATATACCCTGCCCCATGAGGAACGGGAAGTTTCTCACGTGCTTCTGGCACTGTATGCGGAAGCGGTGCATGAGCTGTTCAATAGCGAGGTCCATCATCTCGTCGAGCTTGTCGAAGAACAGACCTACGTTGTGGTCGGACTTGATAGCAAGACGCGGAAGATTGATAGATGTGAAGCTGAGGTTTCCTCTGCCTGTTACTATCTCACGCGTGGGGTCGTAATTGTTGCCGATAACTCTTGTACGGCAGCCCATGTACGCTATCTCTGTATCGGGATTGCCCTCCTTATAATACTGGAGATTATAGGGAGCGTCTATAAATGAGAAGTTAGGGAACAGCCGCTTTGCAGATACTCTGCACGCGAGCTTGAATAAGTCGTAGTTCGGATCGGTGGGATTGTAGTTTATGCCGTCCTTTATCTTGAATATATGTATCGGGAAGATAGGCGTCTCGCCGTTTCCGAGACCTGCTTCCTGCGCGAGGAGAACGTTCTTGATGACCATTCTTCCCTCGGGAGATGTATCTGTACCGTAGTTTATCGAGCTGAACGGAGTCTGAGCGCCCGCACGGCTGTTCATGGTATTCAGGTTGTGGATAAGTGCCTCCATAGCCTGATATGTAGCCCTGTCGGTCTCTTTCTCGGCGTTCTTGCGGGAGAATTCCTGAATCTTCTTGGCTGTGTCCTCGTCAGTCTGAGCGAGGAGCAGCTCGAGCTCTTTTTCACTGTAGCCGTTGTCGTTCGCAAGGACAGGTACGAGCTCATACTTTTCAAGTATCTCCTTTTCGATCTGCTTGGCGATGTCGTTTCCGTCCTCTTTGCCTGCGAGGAGCTGGAGAGCTCTGCCGACATTCGCGATATAGCGGCTGATATAAGTCTTTCTTACGCCGTCCGCCATAGCGTAGTCGAACGTGGGTACGCTCTGACCGCCGTGCTGGTCGTTCTGGTTGGACTGTATCGCTATACAAGCGAGTGCAGAATAGCTCGATATATCGTTAGGCTCTCTCAGGAAGCCGTGTCCCGTGGAAAAACCATTGGTGAACAGCTTCTTGAGGTCTATCTGTGTACAGGTAGTTGTGAGCGTGTAGAAATCGAGATCGTGGATGTGTATATCGCCCTCACGGTGAGCCTTTGCGTGTCTGGGCTCGAGAACGTACATCCCGTAGTATTCCTTGGCTGATACCGAGCCGTACTTGAGCATCGTGCCCATAGCGGTATCGCCGTCTATATTAGCGTTCTCACGTTTGATGTCGCTGTCTTTAGCGGCACTGAAGGTCAGTTCGTTGAGTACGCACATCAGGTTAGTCTTCATCTCGCGTGAGCGTGTGCGCTCGTAACGGTAGAGAATGTAAGCCTTAGCCGTCTTTGCGTGGCCTTTTTCGATAAGGGTCTTCTCAACGAGGTCCTGGATCTCTTCAACCGTGGGAACCTTGCCGGGATTCTCGTCTTCATAAATCTTGCAGACCTCCGCGGCAGTGTCCATCGCTACGCTGAAATCAGTACCGCCGCATGACTGGGCAGCCTTGAAGATAGCGTTGGCGATCTTCTCAATATTAAAAGGGACTTTTCGGCCGTCTCTTTTAATAATATGGATTATCATGTCCTTAACCTCCTGAATCACTATATGTTGTGTCTCCTGACTTGTCTCTGTATATTAGTATAAAACATAGCGGAGATAAAGTCAAGTGTGCGTTATAGCAAATCAGCAGTGTTGATTTTTGCAAAAATATAGCAGAAGTATACAAAAAATCGTATCAAAATCCATAATATGGCTATATACCGTTATCTTGAAAATGTATACTGAATGTAAAATCCCGAGCACAAGATATTGTGTTCGGGACTGTTGTTTTATGCAGTATGTGTCAGTATGTACTCGCAAATAGTCGTATACGCCTCTTTTGAGAGCGCGAGAGTGTCATACGACCAGTAATCTTCCTTGAGAGCCCCACTCTCATTCTTGAGGGCGGTGTTGGTGTCGATGCAGTGAACTCCTATCGTATTGCACATCGCGAGCAGTCTGTTGTTAAAATCATTGACCTTCTCGTTGGACTTTACGTCCGAGTCATAGATGACAGGCGGTATCTGCATAACGTATATCTCCAGCGTCGGGAGCGAGCCGTGCAGGTTGTTCACGAGCGTAGTATAGCTCGCTATCATATCCTCGGTCTTGGACGTTCCAAGGTCATTTCCGAGCATGATGTACACAACGTTCGGCTTCTTGTTCTTGATGATATCGTATACAGTGGCATTTCCGAAGTTGCTGTCGACCTTGGTCGTACCGCAGTTTGCGGTCGTGAGGTCGTTGCTGCCGAAGATGTTATCCTTGTTAAAGCTGCCGAAATCAGCCATTTGTATCAGCGTCGAGTCCGTGATGAGACAGCAGTCCGCGAGATAATCCGCGCTCTTTGCCTCCGACTGCGGCACGGGATTGGTGAGCCCGTCGGGAGCAGGCACAGTCTCTACCTCAGCCATAGTCTCGGTCACTGCTTCTGTTGTATCGGAGCTGTCCTCCGTTATGATATCGGACGTTCCGAACTCGTCCGCAAAAAAGTTGGTATTGATATTAGCGGCAAGCATATACAGCACAAAGCAGGCTGTAAATGACAGCAGGAACAGGAATATGAGCATTCCCATGCTGAATTTTATGATTGGTCCGTCTTTCTTTTTCTTTGATTTTCGCTGAACAACACGATTTTTTCCCATTTCAACTCCAAGCCTCCGTGAGGCTGCCCGTTTACGGTACGCGGCACACCGTTCTAAAAGCGTTACTTTATTATTATAACCCGTCCGCTCGATTTTTTCAAGTATATTTTTGCAATCTGAGCAGATTTTTTTCATCTGAGCCGTTTCTGATATAATCGGTTGCAATTTTTCACAAACTGTGATATACTTATTATATGTTATCGGTCGGAGGTGAGCGTATGATATGCGGTAGCTGCGGCAAGCGTATGAAAATAGGCAAATTCAGGGTCGGAGTACACGGCGTCGGAGCTATGAGCAGCTACGCCTACCCAACTATATCGTGGTACGAAGAGGACAAACTCGTCGCCGAGACTGACACGTCCGAGACGACAGGCTTCTTCTGTCAGGACTGCGGCATAGTCGCGGGAGTTTTCTTCCGCGTGCGGCAGGTCGGCTTCACCAAGGATTACGACTACGACATCGACGACAGCATAGACAAGCTCCCGAAGAAGAGCTGTCCCGAGTGCGGCACGGAACTCGATATCGACTACCCGCGCTGTCCCGAGTGCGGATATGTGTTCTGAACAGTTTATCACCGCAGAAATGCGGACAAATATATCATCGGAGGTAAATCAAATGACCTACAAAGAGAGCTTTATCAAATTCATGGTGGAGTGCGGAGTGCTCACATTCGGCGAATTCACGCTGAAGAGCGGCAGAAAGGCTCCATACTTCATCAACTGCGGCAACTACAAGACGGGCGCTCAGCTCGCTAAGCTCGGCGAATACTACGCCGAGTGCATACACGCCAACATTATCCCTGTCGAGACCCTCTTCGGACCTGCCTACAAGGGCATACCGCTCGCTGTTTCGGCAGTCGTTGCTCTCAGCAACAAGTTCGGCATCGACGTGAACTACTGCTTCGACCGCAAGGAAGCCAAGGACCACGGCGAGGGCGGAATGTTCGTAGGCAAGACACTTGTCGACGGCGAGAAGGTAGTCATCATCGACGACGTTATGACCTCGGGCAAGGCGCTCCGCGAGTCCATGCCCAAGCTCAAGGGAGCGGCTGACGTAGACGTCACAGGCATGGTCATAACCGTTGACCGCATGGAGAAGGGCACAGGCGAGCTCTCCGCAGTACAGGAGGTAAAGCGCGATTTCGGCGTTACCGTCTACCCTATCGTCACCATGGAGGACATCATCGAGGCTATCAGAAACGATATCGTGCCCGGTAAGGAATACCTCGATAAAATGCTCGAATACAGAGCCGCATACGGAGTCTGAACAACACAAAACCGCCAAGGATAATCCTTGGCGGTATTTTTTTATGCTGTTACGATACTGTCTGCATTGTGGAGCTTGAGCTTTTCTACAGCCTGCTCCCTCATCTTGTACTTGAGTATCTTTCCTGCGGCGTTCATGGGGAAGCTGTCCACGAAGTCGATATATCGCGGGCACTTGTGCTTAGCCATGCGCGCGAGGCAAAAGTCCTTTATCTCCTGCTCGGTAGCCTCTACGCCCTCCTGAAGGATAATGCACGCCATTATCTCCTCGCCGTAGTCAGCGTCGGGTACTCCGATGACCTGAACGTCCTTTACCTTGGGATATGTGTAGAGGAAGTCCTCTATCTCCTTAGGGTAGATGTTCTCGCCGCCGCGGATTATCATATCCTTGATACGTCCCGTAATCTTGAAGTATCCGTCGGACGAGCGGCGTCTTGCGAGGTCGCCCGTGTGGAGCCAGCCCTCGCTGTCTATCGCGGCAGCAGTAGCCTCGGGCATCTTGTAGTAGCCCTTCATGATGTTGTAGCCGCGCGCTACGAACTCGCCGTCCGTATCGTCGGGAAGCTCCTGATTGGTCTCGGGGTCAACTATCTTGCACTCTACGCCGAAGATAGGACCTCCGACTGTGTTGACGCGCTGTTCAATGGAATCAGTGGTCTTGCTCATGGTAGTAGCGGGAGAAGCCTCGGTCTGACCGTAGGTTATGCAAATCTCGCTCATGTGCATCTTCTCGATGACCTCTTCCATTGTCTTTATCGGACAGGGCGAGCCTGCCATGATGCCTGTACGCATATACGAGAAGTCGGTCTTGTCGAAGTTCTCGTGACCAAGCATGGCAATGAACATCGTAGGTACGCCGTGGAAGCAGGTTATCTTCTCGCGGTTGATGCAGTCGAGGCCCTTTCGCGGGCTGAATCTCGTGATAGGCGACATAGTTACGCCGTGGGTAACGGAAGCCGTCATAGCCAGTACCATGCCGAAGCAGTGGAACATAGGCACCTGTATCATCATGCGGTCAGCTGTGGAGAGGTCCATGCAGTCTCCGATAGCCTTGCCGTTGTTTACTACATTATAATGTGTGAGCATAACGCCCTTGGGGAAGCCTGTTGTGCCCGAGGTGTACTGCATATTGCAGACATCGTGGATATCTATCGTCTTGCGGACAGCCTCTACCTCGCTGTATGCGACCTTGCGTCCCTGAGCGAGAGCGGTCTCCCATGTGAAACAGCCCTTGTTCTCGGAGTCGATAGTGATAACGTTTCTGAGGAAGGGAAGCTTTGCGGAGCGGAGCTGACCGGGTTCGCAGGTCTCAAGCTCGGGGCAGAGCTCCTTGATTATGTCCACGTACTTGATGTCCTTAATGCCGTCTATCATGACGAGTGTCATTGTATCGGACTGGCGAAGCAGATACTCTGCCTCGTGTACGCGGTACTCGGTGTTCATCGTAACGAGAACAGCACCTATCTTGGTCGTAGCCCAGAATGTGATATACCACTGGGGAACATTAGTCGACCAGATAGCTACGTGGTCGCCCTTCTTTACGCCCATAGCGAGAAGCGCGCGTGCGAAGTTGTCGACGTCGTCGCGGAACTCGGGATATGTTCGGGTATAATCAAGTTCGGTGTAGCGGAAAGCGTACTGATTCGGGAACTGGTCGCAGATGCGGTCGAGTATGTCGGGGAAGGTGTAGTTGAGTATACGCTCCTTCGGCCACGGGTACTGACCGTCGCCGCGCATATTGGTCTGGAGCGGGTGCTTGTGCTTTCTCTTGTAGGGAGCCATGTACTCCGCGAACTGGGGTATAACGATACCTGCATCGCTGAGGTCGGGAGCCCAGCGCTTCACCCACTCGAGCGAGATATAACCCGTGTAGTTGATAGTGTCAAGAGCGGCTATCATCTCCTTTACGGGGATATCGCCTGTGCCCATGATGCGGTACTGAACCTTGCCGTCAGCGCCCATTACGGAGTCTTTGACCTGTATGTACTTGATGAACTCGCCGAGATTAGCTACTGTAGTCTCGGGAGACTCGTTGTTGTAGCGGTAGGGGTGGTGCATATCCCACAGAGCGGCAACCTTGCGGTTTCCAACGCTTCTGAGGAGCTCAGCGAGACGTGCAGAATCGCTGTACACGCCGTTTGTCTCGACGAGGAGAGTTACGTTGTTCTGCTCTGCGACAGGTACGAGCTTGCGGAGACACTCCGCTACGTACTCGTCGTCGACCTCTCCGCCGGGAGCGGGCTCGAGGTCACCGAGCACTCTGACATATGAAGCTCCGAGCTTGTTTGCGAGCTCGGCATAAGCCGTTATCTCTTCCTTTACGGCGTCGAATTTGTCCTTGAATTTAAGGCACGCGCCCGAGGTAAGACAAGGAATTTCAAGTCCTAGTGATCTTAGTTTTTCGATTGTCTTGGGTAGATTTGATTCCTTGAAGGGCTGAGCGTTCACGGAGAATATCTCGTTGCCGAGTCCGCGGATCTCGATTCCGTCAAATCCGAAATCCTTAGCCATTGAGTAGATGTCAGTCCATGAGAAGTCGGGACAAGCAAGTGTCGAAAAGCTGATTTTCACTTTACATCATTCCTTTGAATAAAAAATTACACACGATATTATACCATAGTAATAATGAAAAATCAATAGGAAAAGGAAGATTTTCACTTTATTTCCACAAAAAGCCCGACTTTTATAAGTCGGGCTTTGCAATTATTCACTGTATTGGAGCTCTGTTATCTGCTTTGCATCATAGATTGGTTATATATAACTCGGGAGCTACGCTACTCTCGAATATGGCAGGTCGCTTATCTGCTTTGCATCATAGAGCTGTATCGCATATGCGTCCATAGCTGTAATGCCGTCGCCTCTTTCATAAACATCGGCAAAATGACGTGCAGTAATATCTAAGCCAAACTTGTCCTTATTGGCAAGATACTGCAATATCGCTACCGCATCTGCGACTGTTACTTTATAATCAAGGTTAGCGTCGCCATACGGGTGAGGATCCAGACAATGTGCTGTCTCATCATAATATGTGGTCGTTCCTATAGTCGTTATAACAGGGGCAGTAGTGGTGGCAGTTGTAGTTGTTGTAGAAGCCGAAACCGTTGTTGTAGTTGTTGCTGTGGCTGTAGTGGTCGTTACCGTTGTAGTCGCGGAGGTAGTCGTTGTAGTCTCACGCGATACGGGAGGAGTTACAGTGCCGTTGTAGTAGTCGCTGAGCGAGATGCCGTTGCCCTCCTGTCCGAGAGGTGTCTTGTGGTCGAGACCGATGAACATACCGCTGTCGGTCTGCCAGAGAGCCTCCTTAACGAACGCGTACTTCTCCTCGTCCCATTTGCCGAAGTCGTCGTAAACAAGTCCGCCTGTATCGCCCGAATTCTCGTTGAAGCACCAGAATGTGTGGTGGATACGCTTGTCTATCATATAGTCACGGAGCTCCTGCATCCAGTGCTTGTTCTCGCCTGTCGGGTCGTGCTCCTTGTCGATGAAGCCTCCCCACTCGCCCATAAGAAGCGGATACTTCTTTTCTTCAACGAGGTATGCCCATGTATCGTACCAGTAGTCGTCGAGCAGTGACTGGCGGTCAAATGTCTTTGATGGGTCGTCCATGTAGAACCACTTCTGCTTCCATACGAGAGGACCGTAGTCATGAGGAGAGTAAACTATCTGCTTCTTGTATTCGCCGATATCAACGGGGTCATTCTTTACGCCGCGGAGGTTTCCGCCCCACCATGCGCCGAATACCAGCGAGGGCTCGTCGTAGTGAGCGTAGTCGACACAGGGAGTTGTCCAGTCTGCGCCCTTCTCAAAGTCGGGGTAGCACTCTATGCCCTCTATCATGATGAGCAGATTCGGGTTCTGCTCGAGGCAAGCCATAGCGCCTTTTTCTGCCGCATATTTCCAGTTATTAGCGTCCTTGGAATTGTCCCACTTCGCGAATGAACCCTCCTCGGGCTTGCCGTGGGGCTCGTTTTTGAGGTCGATAGCGATAATGGTATCGTCGTCCTTGTAGTACTCGCAGAACCATGAAAGTGCCTCGAGCCAGTCGTCCTCGGAAAAGTTGTCGTCGTACCAGAGGGGCTTCTGATGACCCATAGCGGCAGTCGTCGCACTGTGGATATCTATCATTATCTTCATGCCGTTCTCGCGGCACCACTCAACAGCCTTGTTCCATATATCAAAGCTGTACATGAGCTCGTACTGTCCCGCGGCGTCAACTCCGCCGCCTACAGTGAGCTCGGGGTTCTCGTAGGGATTGACCATCATTGTGACCTCGCCTACGCCTCCGCCTGTGTCAGGGCCGTGGTTCTTCCACTGGAGGATTATCTGTGTGGACATCGGTACACGGAGCAGGTTGAAGCCGTGGTCGGCTATCTGGTTGAGCATACTGTGCATATTCTTCGACCATACGCCGTCAAATACCTGTCTGCCTGCATTGTAGCCGAACCAGTTACAGCCTGTCATCCATACGGGGTTGCCGTCCATGTCGACTACCTCCGCATTCTCGTTTACGTGGAGCCAGTCGTCGTGATACTCATCGGGAGCAGCCTGCGTGGTAATGCCCGCAGGGACATTTGAAGCGGCTGAAACTCCCAGCGTTACGGCAGAAAGAACGACTGCCGCAGCTCTTTTGAAAAGTTTGTTTATCATGTTTTTCCCTCTCTCGCAGAACAAATCAGACAAGATTTGTTCACAATATTTTATTTCATTATACACTATTAAATATTAGATGTCAACGATTTTCAGCATAAATTCTCAATATACAGGCAATCGAGTTCATATAATGCCAAGATTGGTAAAAAACGTACATAAAACAAATGAGCCTCCGTTATCGGAAGCTCATCTGCCATGATATAGGGATTATTGGGGATGTCTGTTTATAATTATGTCACTCGTTTCTGCTGTCGCTCCAAGTTGTTTCCAACTTTGATAATATTATATCAGAAAAATGTGAACAAATCAAGTAGAAAAGCGTTCGTGTGAACTCCAAAAATAGTCAACACATCTCCGCTATAGTTATACATCTTCTACATCTTTAACGTCGCGCGCACTTATCCTGAACCAGAATACCGAGCCCTCTCCGAGCTTGCTGCGCACGCCGTAGTCGTAATTGTGCAGCTTCAGCACCGCCTTCACTATCGAGAGCCCGAGTCCCGTGCCTACGACCTCGCGCTTGTGGTTCTCAGAGCGGTAATACTTGTCGAAGATGAGCTTTATCTTCTCCTCCTCGATGCCGTCGCCCGTGTCCCTGACCTCTATGACAATGCCGTTCGGCTCGTTCTTCTGCCGAACATAGACCTGCTTATCCTCGCCCGTGTAGTTGATAGCGTTGTTGATGAGGTTGTATATCACCTGCTCTATCTTCACTACGTCGCAGCAGACGAGCTTCTCCTCGTCTGGCTCAAAGTGGATACTGTAGCCCATTTTCTCGGATATACCCTTGAATCTGCCGATTATCTCGGCGAGCTTCTCGCGTATGAGGAACTCCGACGGCGTGAGCTTCTGTCTGCCGCTCTCGAGCTTTGAAAGGTCAAGGATATCGTTTACCATGAGCGAGAGCCTGTCCGTCTCGTTGATGATTATCTCGAGGTGCTCGTTGCGCTTGACGGGATTATCTCCCGAAAGGTCGCGTATCATTTCCGCATAGGCTTTCAGCATAGTCAGTGGAGTGCGCAGGTCGTGCGACACATTCGCGATGAGGTCGCGCTGCATGGTATCGACGCGCGAGAGCTCGTTCTCTGCGTAGGTAAGCGTCTCGGCGAGCTTTCTTACCTCGAGGTATCCCCTGCCGTCGAACTTGGTATCAAAGTTGCCTTTCGCAAGATTCTCCGCGGCTTCGGTTATGCTGTCGATAGGCTTGGCTATTCTCTTCGACATATACAACGAGATAAAAAACGCGAATATGAGCAGTATCACCGTGATTATCATCAGCTGGCGCTTTATTATCGTGACCGTCGAGCCGACAGGCACGAGCGTCGTATTTATCAGCAGATAGCCGTTCGGATTGTCGCTCGGACCGAGCACACAGCCATAAAGCACCGTAGATACGTTGTTGCGCGGATTATTGACCTTCAGCCATATCGGCTGATTGCCGTTCTCGGTTATTCGGCGCTGGTATTCGTAGGTGCTGTTTTCACGTCCGTGGATTATACACGTGACCGAGTATTCCTTGGTATAGATAGAGCGCCCGAACCTGTCCGTGACCTCGATACACAGGTCATTCTCGGACGCTATCTTTGTAAGTTTGTTGCTGAACTCTGACGCAGCGTCAGTGTTGTAGGAGGCAACTATCGCATTTGCCGATTTTTCGACATCCTTCAGCTTAGACTGCGAGTAGAACTTCTCGAGAAAGAGTATCTGGAACAGCCAGAGCAGCAGGAAAACAAGAAAGGTGAATCCGAGAAAATACAGCCATATGCTGAATTTCAGCGGTATACGCCCGAAAACACAGCGTATCTTCTTAATCAGCTTCAAACTTGTATCCCATTCCTCTCAGGGTAACGATGAACTTTCTGTACTCGCCGAGACTGTTTCGCAGCATTTTTATATGCGTGTCAACAGTTCTGTCGTCGCCGAAGAAGTCGTAGCCCCATACCTCCTCGAGCAGCTGGTCGCGAGAGAGAGCGATGTTCTTGTTGCGGACAAGATAAAAGAGCAGGTCATACTCCTTGGGAGTCATCGACGCCTTCTGTCCGTTGACATAGACCTCTCTGCCTGCTATGTCGACCTCGAGCCCTTCAAAGACGAACTTGTCTATCTGATTCGGGTCGGACGACGGCTTGCTGCGCTTGAGCGCGACCTTCACGCGCGCCATGAGCTCCTTGGGCGAGAAGGGCTTGACTACGTAGTCGTCTACGCCTATCTCAAAGCCGAACAGCTTGTCGTACTCCTCTCCCCTCGCCGAAAGCATGATAACAGGGATATTCTTCGTCTTGTGTATCTCCTTGCAGGCTGAATAGCCGTCAAGGCGCGGCATCATTACGTCCATTATTATGAGGTCGTAGTCGTTCTCGTGACAGAGACTGACCGCTTCCATGCCGTTTTCGGCTTCGGTTATCTCGTATCCCTCGAACTCGGCGTACTCGCGTACTACCTTGCGGATGTTGACCTCGTCGTCAACTATAAGGATATGTGGCATAGCTTTCCCTCCGTTTTATCAGATATATGTTTATTATAACACCGATGCGTGAAAAAAGCAACTGCACAGGCTGCTTCTTTTGCTATTATAAAGCGGAAAAGTGTAAATACTGTGATATTCTTATGTTAGCGGGATATAATTTTATAAAAGATGTATCGTAATAGCAAAAAAACGATTGACATTTTAGTGAAATTTTGCTATAATAAAAACAACTGGGAATATCTATGCACATTATTACAACGAAAGGAGTGATAGTCTTTGAAGTCAGGCAACCCGCTTGCGGCGTCTATAGTCATCGCACTGGCTACGGCACTGGTCGTTTTCTATGCTTTCATGCGTCCCGAGCAAACACTCGCCGTCATCATCATCTATCTGGCGACTATCATATTCCTTTCTATTATTGTATATCTCATAAGCAAGATGTACGGCAAGCTCAAGACCTCCGTCGACGCCGAAGACTTCGCGAAAATAACAGAGTCGCTCAATACCGAGATAATCATATGGACTGACGACTTTTCATACGTCGCGATGAACAAGCGTATCCGCGACCTGCTCGGTATACAGGGCAGTAAATACAACGAGAAGGAAATGCTCAAAAAGGCATTCGAGCTTCCCGACCTCTCAGACGAGAGCTTCAAACAGATAGCCGAAAGAGGCTCGCATGAGGCGCACTTCCTCACCGCAGAGGACAAGCTCATAACTATCGCATGGAGCACATCTGTCGTAAAGAAGCGCAAAAAGAACTGCGTTTTTCTCAGCACGGGCTTCAACCTCACCGAAATGAAGAAGATGCAGGTCAACCTCGACAGCGCAAACGACTTCTTCAATACATCAATGGACCTCGCCGAAATCGGCGTTATCATGACTACCGACCGCAAGAAGTTCATCGTCTCCTCTATCGCTATGGAGGCGCTCGGTCTGACTGCGAGCAGTATTGACGTCGGTACGCTCCGCTCGCTCATTCACCCGAATGACAGGCTTCAGTTCGACAGGGCGGTCAAGTCCGGAGAGGTGTACAACTCCGAGGTGCAGAATGCAGAGCTGCGAATAAAGTCCCTCAACGGCTCGGCTTATCGCTGGTATTCGTTCCGCTACAAATCAATAGAGGCAAATGCCAATGAGCTTTCGATTTTCGGCGGCGCGCTACTCGACATCACTCAGGAGCACGAGAAGGACATCCTCATTGAGCGTCTCGCTTACATCGACGAGGTCACCGAAATCGCAAACCGCAACAAGCTCATGGATATCGGTCAGAAGACCTATGAGTGCAGTCAGCTGCTCGACTACTCCTACTGGATAATCGTCCTCGATATAGACCGCTTCCACATCATCAACGATACCTGCGGCTACTCGAACGGTAACTATATCCTCAAGAATTTCGCCCATATCCTCTATAAATTCGTGACACCAGGCGGTCTCGCAGCACGTATCAGCGGCGATAATTTCGCCCTTGTGCTCCGTGACTACGGCGACGACGAGCTCCCGATACGTACCGCAAAGACCATTCAGGACGAGTTCGCAAAGCTCGCTGTCGACGACTTCGCCGCTATCAATCTCAGCTGCTCTGCGGGTTATTCCAAGCTCCCCGACGACGGAAACTCCTTCCTCGACGTCATGGAGCACGCGGAGTTCGCACTCAAATCAGGCGACGCCAACAACAGCAGCATCTACGGCTATGAGCCGAGTATGCACGACTCCATCATCGGCAACACCGAGCTCGAAAAATCGCTCGCTCTCGCTATCGACCACAACGAGCTCCAGCTATACTATCAGCCTAAGATAGACCTCAAAACAGGCAAGATTATGGGCGTTGAGGCGCTTATCCGCTGGATAAAGCCCGACGGCACTGTCATCAAGCCCGACTCCTTCGTTCCTATCGCCGAAAGCTCGCACCTCATCGGCAAGATAAGCGAATTCGTGCTCAACGAGGGCTGCCGCCAGAATAAGCTGTGGCAGAAAATGGGCTACCCCAATATCGTCATGTCCATCAACTTCACCTCGACCGACTTCTATCAGAACGACCTGAAGGAAAAAGTCCTCGACGCGCTCGCTATGTCAGGACTTGACCCGCAGTGGCTCGAGGTCGAGCTCACCGAGACGCTCGCACTCAGCGACATCGACTTCGCTGTCGCTCAGATGAACAAGCTCCGCGACCTCGGCGTCAAGCTCGCTATGGACGACTTTGGCACTGGCTACTCGTCACTGAGCTATCTGCAAATTCTCCCGATAACTCTGCTCAAGCTCGACCGCTCCTTCATCACCGACATACAGCACGACAACATCGCGTATGAGATAGTCTCTGCGGTAATACGTATCGCTAAATCCAAGCGCATCGAGACTATCGCCGAGGGCATCGAGAACACCGGTCAGGAGGATATCCTCCGTCAGGCAGGCTGTGACTACGGTCAGGGCTACCTATACGGAAAGCCAATGCCCGCAAGCAAAATGGAGGAGTTCTTCGAGCATAATTCAGGCGTTCACTACTGATACAAAGCACATTTATATAATAACGGAGGTATGAAATTATGAAAAGACGAATTGGCATTCTCACAAGCGGCGGCGACTGTCCCGGACTGAACGCTACTATAAGAGGCGTGGCAAAGGCTTGCTACGAGCGCTTCGGCGAGGACAACGTCGAGATAGTCGGCATTTCCAACGGCTATTACGGACTCATCAACAATCTCTGCAAGGATATGTCCCCTGCCTCCTTCTCGGGAATCCTCACTCAGGGCGGTACTATCTTCGGCACTAAGCGACAGCCGTTCAAGATGATGCAGGTCATCGGCGAGGACAACGTCGACAAGGTCAAGAACATGAAGGACACCTACAAAAAGCAGAAGCTCGACTGTCTGCTCACTCTTGGCGGCAACGGCACGCACAAGACCTCGAAGCTCCTCTCGGACGAGGGTCTGAACGTTATCGGTCTGCCCAAGACTATCGACAACGACATCTACGGCACGGACGTTACCTTCGGCTTCCATACGGCTGTTGACATCGCGACCGACGTCATCGACCGACTCCATACTACAGCCGCAAGCCACAGCCGCATTCTCGTCTGCGAGATAATGGGCAACAAGGCGGGCTGGCTCACGCTCAATGCGGGCATCGCAGGCGGAGCTGACATCATAATTATCCCCGAGATACCCTACGACATCGACAAGGTCTGCGAGGCGGTCATGGCAAGAAGTGCTTCCGGCAAGACTTTCTCTATCCTCGCTGTTGCAGAGGGCGCGTTCGACGTTGCGGAGGCTAAGCTCAAGAAGAAGGAGCGCGCAAAGAAGCGTGCTGAGGCAGGCATCATCACTGCTACAGGTCGAATCGCCGCTCAGATACAGGAAAACACAGGCATTGAGGCGAGAGTCTGCGTGCCCGGACATATGCTCCGCGGCGGAGCTCCGAGCGCATATGACCGTATCCTCTCGACGCAGTTCGGTGTACACGCGGCTTACCTCATCGCGCAGGAGAAGTACGGCAGGACTGTTGCCAAGATAGGCAACAAGATCACCTCCAACAAGCTCGCTGATATCGCAGGCAAGACGAAGTTCGTCGATACCGAGAACCACCTCGTTATCGCGGCGCGCGACATCGGTGTGTCGTTCGGAGACTGATAAATACAAAAGGACAAGGCTTTAGGCTGCTTCTCTTAACGGAAAAAGCGGGATACCGAGCCGTAAACTTACGGTTCATATTAAGTAACCTGCGAATCCGCCAAGGGGGGCACCCTTTAGAGTGCTTCCCTTAGCGGAATTTGTGGGCTACCGAGCCGTAAATTTACGGTACATATTCGGTATCCTGCGAAACCGCCAAAGGGGGCTCCCCTTTCCTGTCCTTTTTAATTCATGAAAAAGCCACCCGCTAATGCAGGTGGCTCTTTCTATATCATATGTTTTCTATTGCTGTTTAATCAAACGCAGCCCTGAGCCTTCATAGCCTCAGCAACCTTGAGGAAGCCTGCGATGTTAGCACCTGCCATGTAGTTGCCAGCCATGCCGTACTCCTTAGCAGCATCGTCGCAAGCCTTGAAGATGGACTTCATGATGCCGTGGAGCTTCTCGTCAACCTCTTCAAATGTCCAGCTGAGACGCTCGCTGTTCTGGCTCATCTCGAGACCGGATGTAGCAACGCCGCCTGCATTAGCAGCCTTAGCAGGACCATAAAGGAGACCGTTCGAGAGGTAAGTCTCGATAGCTTCGGGAGTAGAAGGCATATTAGCGCCCTCAGCGATAGCGAAACCGCCGTTAGCAACGATAGCCTTAGCACCGTCACCGTTGATCTCGTTCTGTGTAGCGCAAGGAAGTGCGATATCGAGCTTGATGCCGCCTGCATTGCACTTGAGGGTCCAAACGCTGCCCTCGTGGTACTCAGCATTCTTGTGAGAAGTTCTGCCGACATACTCCTTGATACGTCCGCGCTCAACCTCCTTGATCTGCTTAACAACGTCGAGCTCGATTCCGTCGGGATCGTAAACGTAGCCGTTGGAGTCGGAAACTGTAACTACCTTAGCACCGTACTGTGTAGCCTTCTCGCAAGCGTAGATAGCAACGTTGCCCGAACCGGAGATAACAACTGTCTTGCCCTCGAAGCTCTTGCCATTAGCCTGGAGCATCTCGTTTGTGAAGTAGCAGAGACCGTAGCCTGTAGCCTGTGTTCTTGCGAGAGAACCGCCGTATGTAAGACCCTTACCTGTGAGAACGCCTGTGAACTCGTTGCGGAGTCTCTTGTACTGACCGAACATGAAGCCGATCTCACGAGCACCTGTACCGATATCACCAGCGGGAACGTCACAGTCAGCACCGATGTGCTTGCTGAGCTCTGTCATGAAGCTCTGGCAGAAACGCATAACCTCTGCGTCGCTCTTGCCCTTGGGGTCAAAGTCGGAACCGCCCTTGCCGCCGCCCATAGGCAGAGTTGTAAGGCTGTTCTTGAAAACCTGCTCAAAGCCGAGGAACTTGATGATTCCGAGATATACTGAGGGGTGGAGTCTGATACCGCCCTTGTAAGGTCCGATAGCGGAGTTGAACTGTACGCGGAAGCCTCTGTTTACCTGTACCTTGCCGTTGTCGTCAACCCACGGTACGCGGAACATGATCTGTCTCTCAGGCTCAACGATACGCTCGAAAACGCCAGCATCGATGAGGTCCTGTCTCTTCTCTGCAACGGGCTCGAGGGTCTCGAGAACCTCTGTTACAGCCTGAATGAACTCGGGCTCGCCGGGATTTCTTTTTTCAACTCTTTCTAATAATTCCTTGAGATACTGATTTTTTAACGCCATTGTTAAAAAACCTCCTTTTAAAAATTCTGCTTTCGCAGTTCAAAATTAATTATACCACTATCAAAAGGGATTTTCAAGCCCTCTTTTCACTTTAAACGGCAAAATCGAACGATTTGTGCATTTTGCACAAATCAATAATCGACCAGCTTCAGCGCCTCGCTCGCCAGATACAGCGACCCGCAGACTACCGCAACTCCGTCATTTTCCCGTGCGAGCGCCTTTGCCGCCTCTATCGCCTCCGCAAGCGTCGACGTCTCAGCGTCCGTGTAGAATGAGGCGATGTCCTGCATGGTCTCGGCGGGTACGGCATTCCCCGCAAATCCGTCCACTGCAAACAGCTTGTCCGACTGCCGAGCTATCATCTTCACGCACTCGGCATAGTCCTTCGAGTCAACCATGCCCATGACCGTGTAGATGCGCTTATTCCGCGTGCTCAGGTACATCAGCATCAGCGAGAGCATATTCACTCCCGCGGGGTTGTGTCCGCCGTCGACTATAACGGGCGGCTCGCCGTCGATGTACTGCACACGAGCACGGACTTGCGTAGTCTCGACCATTCTGATGATGTTGCCGTCGCTTATCTCAAAGCCCTTGCTCCGCAGGTACAGGCACGCTGTTATCGCCGTCTGCGCGTTGTACTTCTGGTGCAGACCTATCATCGCAGGCGTCAGCTTTATCCCGCGGTACATGAACTGAGCGTAAAGTCCGCCGTCGGTGTGCGGCTTGCAGGGCTCGAGCGGGACAAGCTCCGCCCCCACCTGCTCAGCCGTCTGCTTCACGAGAGCCTTGACGCTGTCGTCGTTATCGTCGGAGAGCACCACTGCCGAGCCCGCCTTGATTATGCCCGCCTTGTGAGCGGCTATCTCCTCGACCGTATTGCCGAGCAGTGCCGTGTGGTCGAGCGATATCGACGTAATCACCGACAGAAGCGGAGGCGGTATCACGTTCGTGCAGTCAAGCAGTCCGCCGATGCCCGTCTCGAGTATGACGATGTCGCAGTTCTCGCGCTCGAACCACAAAAACGCTATCGCCATGGTTATCTCGAACTGCGAGTAGGGGCGGTCACTGACGCGGGACTTCACCTGCTCCGCAATTTCTGCAAGAGCCTCGTCACTTATCTCCTCGCCATTTATGCGGATACGGTCGTTGTAGCGGAGAATGAACGGCGATGTGAACTGTCCGACCTTATACCCCGACATGATGAGCGCGTTCGAGATGTACTCGAGGGTCGAGCCCTTGCCGTTCGTTCCCGCAATATGCACGAATCTCAGCCGCTTCTCGGGATTGCCGATACTGTCCGCGAGCTCCTGTGCGCGGGAGAGGTCGGTTATCCTGCCGCCTGACTTTGTGTAGCTGTTGATGAATGACATTGCTTCGTTGATGTTCATATTTCCTCCAAAATGTGTACGGGGCGATGCCTACATCGCCCCGCTTTTGGACTGATGTGGGCATCAGCCCCTACAGTATCAGTATTCGTAGTCAATGCACGCGCGGTCAGTCTTTACCGTGCCGATGAACTTGCCGAACTCAACGTGCGCGGGGTGTACCTGATAGGCGTTGAGGTCGTCTATCGTCTCGAAGTCGCAGAGCAGTGAAATAGTGTAGTTGCTCGCGGGAGCGTCCTTTGAGTTGATGACTATCTCTCCCCTTTTCAGCTCCTTGACGTTAGCTATGACATTATCGAAGCGGCGCTGTGCCTCGAGCGCGTTCTCGTACTCGCTTCTTCCGTCAGCCGCCTTCAGCTTGAACATTACGATGTGCTTTATCATTTTTCTTCACCTTCATCTGATTCGTATATTTTCGACTTGAACGTCTTTGTGCCGTCAAAGCTGGTGTATTCGCCGTCGCGGACGTAATGCAGTCCGCACTTCTCGATAACTCGTCCCGATGCGGGATTGTCAGCGGCGTGCTCTGCGACGAAGTGCAGTGCTCCGTGCTCTTTGCGGACGAAGCTCATCATCGCGAGGGTAGCCTCGGTGGTATAGCCCATATTCCAGCAGTCATAGCGGATATTGTAGCCGAAGCTCCACCTGTCCTCGTCGGGGCGGTAGCGTATGCCGCCCGAGCCTATGAGCTTGCCGTCGGACTTGCGGACAAATCCCCAGCCGTATTCTTTATCGTTGTATTCGAGCGAGTCGAGCCACTCCCTTGTAACAGAGGTGTCATGGTGAGTTGACCACAGCATATATCTCGCAACACGCTCGTCGCCTGTCCAGCCGAATGCCTCCTCCGCATCGTCAACGGTGAGAGGACGCAGGATAAGGCGGTCGGTCTCTATCGTAGGTATGGTATGTTTACTCATAGTCTCGCCTCCTCTGACGGTATGCTTAGGGACGCCGTTAAGACGTCCCCTGCTTTATTACTTGAATGCCGCTATAGACTGCTCTATCTTAGCCATTTTCTCTTCAGCCTTAGCGAGCTTTGCCTTCTCAGACTCGATAAGCTGTGCGGGAGCCTTCGCTACGAAGCCCTGATTGCCCAGCTTATTGCTGAGGAAGTCGATGTCCTTCTGAACCTTTGCCTTTTCCTTCTCGAGACGTGCTATCTCCTTCTCCTTGTCAACGAGCTCGTCCATAGGAATGAAGATGCGTGCCGCGTCCGTGACTGCATTCGCGCAGTTGTCGTGAGCGAGACTTGCGCCTGCCTCTACAGTCGAAGCTGAGGCGAGCTTCTCGAAGAATACGCCGCAGCTCATGAAAAGCTCGGGCTCTGCTGTCTCGATGAGAAGCTTCGCCTTTACCGACGGAGGTACGTTCATCTCCGTGCGAACATTGCGGACTGCCTTTATCGCGGAGATTATCTTCTCGAAGGCTGTCTCCTCGGCTGTGAAGTCGATAGAGCCGTCGTAGGTCGGGTAGGTCTCGAGGATTATCATTGACTTCTCGTTGTTGAGTACCTGCCAAATCTCCTCTGTGATGAACGGCATGAACGGATGCAGGAGCTTCAGCATACCCTGCATTGCCCATACGAGCACTGCCTGAGCCTTTGCCTTGGTCTCGCCGCCTGCCTGTATACGGGGCTTTGTAAGCTCGATGTACCAGTCGCAGTAAACGTCCCAGATGAAGTCGTATATCTTCTGTGAAGCAACGCCGAGCTCATAGCGGTCAAGGTTCTCGTTGACCTCCTTAGCGAGGATATTGAACTTGTTGACGAGCCACTTGTCCTCGAGCTCGAGCTCTGCGGGAAGTCCCTTGAACTCGAAGTCCTCGGGGAGGTTCATCATTATGAAGCGTGATGCGTTCCAGAGCTTATTCGCGAAGTTGCGCGCCGCCTTGACCTTCTCGTCGATGTAGCGCATATCGTTTCCGGGCGAGTTGCCTGTCGCGAGCATGAAGCGGAGAGCGTCCGCGCCGTACTCGTTGATGACCTCGAGCGGGTCGATGCCGTTGCCGAGCGACTTGGACATCTTGCGTCCCTGAGCGTCGCGGACAAGTCCGTGAATGAGGACAGTGTCGAACGGCACCTTGCCCATGTTTTCAAGTCCGCTGAACATCATTCTGATTACCCAGAAGAAGATAATGTCGTAGCCTGTTACGAGGGTGTTCGTCGGGTAGAAGTAGTCGAGGTCGGCTGTCTTCTCAGGCCAGCCGAGTGTCGAGAACGGCCACAGCGCCGAGCTGAACCATGTATCGAGGGTATCGGGGTCCTGACGCATGGGCTTGCCGCACTTCGGGCAGACTGCGCTGTTCTCCTTTGTTACGACCATTTCGCCGCACTCGTCGCAGTAAAACGCGGGTATCTGATGTCCCCACCAGATCTGACGGGAGATGCACCAGTCGCGGATATTGTCGAGCCAGTGGAAGTATATCTTGTCGAAACGCTCGGGCACGAACTTCGTGTCGCCGTTCTTAACTGCGGCAATTGCGGGCTCAGCGAGAGGCTTCATCTTGACGAACCACTGAGTCGATACCTTCGGCTCAACGGTCGTGCCACAGCGGTAGCAGGTGCCGACATTATGGCTGTAGTCCTCTATCTCAACAAGTGCGCCCTCAGCCTCAAGGTCTTCGACTATCTTCTTGCGGGCTTCGTATCTGTCCATGCCTGCGTATGCGGGATAGTCGTCAACTATAGTAGCATCGTCGTTCAGAACGTTGATAACAGGCAGGTTGTGGCGCAGACCTACCTCGAAGTCGTTCGGGTCGTGTGCAGGAGTTATCTTAACTACGCCTGTTCCGAACTCGATATCAACGTAGTCGTCAGCGATAATGGGTATCTCGCGGTGAACGAGCGGGAGAATGAGCTTCTTGCCAACAAGGTCCTTGTAGCGCTCGTCTGCGGGATTTACAGCTACCGCAGTATCACCGAGCAGAGTCTCGGGACGAGTTGTAGCAAGCTCGATATAGCCGTCGCTGTCCTTTATCTTGTAGCGCAGATGCCAGAAATGACCTGCCTGGTCCTCATATGTTACCTCAGCGTCGGAGAGCGAGGTCTTGCACTTCGGGCACCAGTTGATTATACGCTCGCCGCGGTAGATGAGTCCTTTTTCGTAATACTTTACGAATACCTCCTTGACCGCCTTTGAACAGCCCTCGTCCATAGTGAAGCGCTCACGTGACCAGTCACAGGACGAGCCGAGCTTCTTGAGCTGTTCAACGATACGTCCGCCGTACTGCTTCTTCCACTCCCATGCACGCTCCATGAAGCCGTCGCGTCCGAGGTCCTCCTTTGTGATGCCTTCCTTGCGCATCGCCTCGACTATCTTAGCCTCTGTAGCGATAGCGGCGTGGTCAGTACCAGGGAGCCACAGTGCGCTGTAGCCGCTCATTCTCTTCCAGCGGATAAGGATATCCTGAAGCGTCTCGTCAAGAGCGTGTCCCATGTGGAGCTGTCCTGTTATGTTCGGAGGCGGGATAACGATAGTGTAGGGCGTTTTCTTGGGGTCGACCTCTGCGCAGAAACAGCCCTTGTCGTTCCACGCGGCGTAGATACGGTCCTCAAAGTCCTTGGGGTCGTAGGTTTTAGCAAGTTCCTTTGCCATTGATATTTCTCCTTTTACAGTATAATGTCGGTCCGTGCAAAATAAAATCGCCCCGAACCTTACGGTTCAGGGCGAACTATTGTCCGTGTTACCACCTGAATTCGGATATCGCTATCCGCACTCTGCGAGGTCGTGAAACCTCCTCCCCTGTAACGTGAGGACACGCCGCCGACTACTTGCTCACGCGTTCGCCTGCGGGACTCGGAAGCTACTTCGCCGCGCCTCTCACACCGCCTCGCACCTAACGGCGGCTCTCTGAGGTTCAAGGGAGCGGTTACTCCTCTTCGTCATCGTCTTTATGATATGATACTATTATACACGCCACGAAAAGATTTGTCAAGCCCTTATCATCGCAATTATTGGCGTTTGTATTAAAAATTGCGAAGTCGTGCTTTTTAGTATTGACAAAAATAGTCTTTTACTTTATAATGAATGTATATGTTATCAGGACACTTTTGTATAGTTTACAACTATGATTGTACGATAATTTTTATCTATATCCAACAAAATGCGGCACCCTCTCGCCGACTGAAAAGGAGTTTATTATGAAGGTTTCTGACGGATTCTGGCTCAACAAGCCCGGCTACAGCGTGAACTACGCTACACAGATGTACACCATCGAAGCAGATGAAACATCTGTGACCGTTTACGCCACAAATCAATGGATAGGCAACCGCGGCATGACCCTCGGAGGTCCCATGCTGACGGTACGCTATACCTCCACCCTCGAGAACAGCATCAAGGTCACTATCGAGCACTTCAAGGGCGCGCTCCGCAAAGCTCCCTCGTTCGAACTCAGCGAGGATAACAGCTTCAAGCCTGTTGTCCGCAAGACCGATGACGGCGGATACGAGCTCATCTCAGGCAAAACGAGTGTCAGGATAGGCGCCGAAAAATCGGGCTGGAACATCTCTTACCGGTACGACGGCAGGCTCCTCACAAAGCAGGGCTGGCGCACGACCTCCCTCGTCGAGGAGGAGGAGTGGCTGCGCAGCAACAGGACTGCCTCCGAGCAGGGCAGCCGCTTCTTTGCGCAGTCCGACAACGGCGACAGCTCACATATCCGCGAGATGCTCGGACTGAGCGTCGGCGAGTACATATACGGCTTCGGCGAGAAATTCTCGACCTTCGTCAAGAACGGTCAGACTGTCGAGGTCTGGAACAACGACGGAGGCACCTGCTCAGAGCAGAGCTACAAGTCTATCACCTTCTACGTGTCGTCACGCGGCTACGGCGTCTTCGTCAACCACCCCGAATGCGTCAGCTTCGAGGTCGCGAGTGAGACCGTGTCAAAGGTCGCGTTCTCGGTTCAGGGGCAGCGCATGGAGTATTTCCTGTTCGGCGGCGAGACCGTCGCTGACGCTATATCACGCTATACCGACCTCACGGGCAAGCCTGCGCTCCCCCCTGCATACACCTTCGGACTTTGGCTCTCGACATCGTTCACTACAAGCTACGACGAGGAAACTGTCAACTCCTTCATCGACGAAATGGAGCGCCGCGATATCCCGCTTGAGGTCTTCCACTTCGACTGCTTCTGGATGAAGGAATTCCAGTGGACAGGCTTTGAATGGGACAAGGATATGTTCCCTGACCCGAAGTCCATGCTTGCACGCCTGAAGGCGAAGGGGCTGAAAATATGCGTTTGGATAAACCCCTACGTCAGCCAGTGCGCTCCCGTGTTCGATGAGTGCATGGAGAAGGGCTACTTTATCAAGAATAAGGACGGCTCCGTTTTCCAGTGCGATATGTGGCAGCCCGGACTCGCGATTATCGACTTCACCAATCCTGCGGCTTGCGAATGGTTCGTCTCAAAGATAAAGGCGCTCGCTGAAATGGGCGTAGACGCGATAAAAACTGACTTTGGCGAGCGAATCCCCACCGATGTCGCTTACTTCGACGGCTCAGACCCGTTCAAGATGCACAACTATTACACCTACCTTTACAATAAGACCGTATTTGAGGCTTTGCAGGACGTCAAGGGCATGAACAATGCCTGCCTCTTCGCGCGCTCGGCTACGGCGGGAGGTCAGAAATTTCCCGTACACTGGGGCGGCGATTGCTTCTCCAACTACGAATCCATGTGGGAGACGCTCCGCGGCGGATTATCGCTCTGCCTGTCGGGCTTCGGCTTCTTCTCCCACGATATATCGGGATTCGAGGCTACAGGCTCCCCCGACCTCTACAAGCGCTGGACTGCGTTCGGTCTGATGTCCACGCACTCGCGCTACCACGGAAGCGGCTCATATCGTGTGCCGTGGCTGTTCGACGAGGAGAGCTGCGACGTCTCCAGCCACTTTGTCAAGCTCAAGGGAAGGCTCATGCCGTACCTGTTCAAAAATGCAGTGTTCACGCACAAAACCGGTGTTCCGATGATGAGGGCTATGGTAGTCGATTTCGGCTATGACCGCGCCGCTCTGACCGTCGACACGCAGTATATGCTCGGCGACAGCCTGCTCGTTGCTCCTGTATTCAGCGAGGACGGAGTCTGCGATTTCTACCTCCCCGAGGGCGGCATCTGGACGGATATACAGACTGGCGAGCAGCTCGCGGGCGGAAGCTGGTACACGAAGAAGTACGACTACTTCGGTATGCCGCTCTATGCAAAGCCGAACTCAATTATCGTATATGGCGACTTCAAGCGCACGGTCGAGTACGACTACACCGACAATATGAAAATAATCATCTACGGGCTTGAGGACGGCAAAACTGCCGAAACTCAGGTCTACGACATGAACGCTAATCTTGCAGCCGAGATAAAGGCTGTGCGCAGCGGTGACACTGTTACCGTTACTGTTTCAGGTACGACAAAACCGTTCACCGTCGAGAGCACACAAGGATTAAATATTGTAACAAACTGACACATATTCAATCACTCCGAGGGTTATTCCCTCGGAGTTTTTTTGCTTTTTTAGCCATATAAGCGCAATTATTGATTTATAAAGCGCAAAAAATGAATTGAAAATCCTGTTATTATCTGCTATCATAAAAACGATTAAAGTTATAACAAGTTTTCAATTTGTTTTTGTGAATCATTATATCAAAAAGAATGCCTTAAAAAAATAAAAAAATATAAGGTAAATGACCCGAAAGGGTTAAAAATTATAGAAATGGGGAATACCAATGAAAAACCTTCTCTCACTCGCCGCGGCAGCGCTGACTCTCTCAGCTGCTGCGGTCGCGCCGCAAGCCTCTGCCGGCGCGGAAGCTCCTGACAGCTTCCTTCTCAGCTGCTCGTTTGAGGGCGGCGACGACGGATGGTCAGGAAGAGGCGGCGCAAATGTCGAGACGTCAAACAATGCCTCGTTTGACGGCAGCAATGCGCTCTACTGCTCCAACCGAAGTGACTCCTGGAACGGCGCCGCTATCTCCCTCGGAAGCGGATTCGTGGCTGGTCAGGCGTACAGCTTCAGCGCGAATGTCAGGTACGACAGCGGCAAGGATACCGCGCTCTACCACTTCACTATGCAGTACAACGACGGCTCCGAGGACAAGTACGTCAAGATAGCAAGCGCTACCATTATCAAGGGCAAGTGGGCTCAGCTCGCAAACCCGAACTTCACTATTCCCGAGGGCGCGAGCGATATCACTGTGTATATCGAGACAGCTAAGGGTACAGGCGATTTCTTCGTCGACGATGTAAAAATAGCCGAGAAGGGCTCCAAAATCGAAGGTGCGCTCGGCGGCAAGTACATCCCCGGCGACCTCTGCTCGGACGGTGTCATCGACACCTTCGACCTCATCTGCGCAAGAAATCTCATTGTCGCTGCTGACAAGCCGTCAGACATGATGATAAATGCTGACGTTGACCAGAGCAAGGATTACGCGGTAAACGACCTCGTTCTGCTCGACGAATTCCTGAGCGGCAAGATAACCGAGTTCCCTGACAATACTCCCGAGGAGGAAGTAACTCCATTCGAGTATGACGCTAACAAGCAGTTCAAGGAGGCTCCCGGCAACTACTTCAACAAGTGTGAGCAGCAGGGCAAGGTCACAAAGGAGACCTACAACGGCATAAGGGGCACTAAGTCACTTTACGTTTATACTCCCTACAACTATGAACCCGAAAAGAAATACAACATATTCTACCTCATGCACGGCGGCGGCGAGAACGAAAATACGCTGTTCTTCCAGGATGACACCATGATACAGAATATGCTCGACCATATGATAATGAACGGCGAGCTTGAACCCCTCATCGTTGTAACTCCTACGTTCAACGGCACGGGCAGCGAGGCTGCGAACTTCTATGAGGAGTTCCGCCAGAGCGTTGTTCCGTTCGTCGAGGGCAAGTATTCGACATACGCAGAATCGACCTCCGCGGAGGATATCAAGGCTTCGAGAATGCACCGTGCTTACGGCGGCTTCTCAATGGGCTCTGTTTCGACTTGGGCAGTAATGCAGAACGACCTCGACATGGTCGGCTACCTCATGCCTCTCAGCGGCGACCACTGGGGAGCAAACGGCGCTTACGGCAAGGCTAAGTCCCTCGCGGACGCCGTTGACAAGTTCGGCTACACCAACAGGCAGTTCTTCATTTTCGCGGCTACAGGCTCTGACGATATCGCCTACCCGAACGTAAATCCGCAGGTGGACGAGATGAAGAAGATGAGCCAGTTCAAGTTCACCTCCGACTTCTCCGAGGGCAACTTCTACTTCATGATCGCTCCCGGCAAGACTCACTGGTGGGGCTACGTAAGACACTACGTATACGACGCTCTCCCCTACTTCTTCCACGAGACAGGAGAATAAAATGCAAAACAGTCCTAAAGAAGCCACTTCTTTAGGACTGTTTTTAAGTGAATAGAGATTCGCGGGACGCTGAGGGCGGCGTCCCCTACAATTTTTTTCAAACTTGAAATAATTCCCCTCTTTTTCCTGTCTATATAGTCAGAGGACCTCAACGCCTCGCGAAAGGAGGCTTATCCATTGGATGACGCAAGCATAATTGAGCTGCTCCGAAAAAGGGACGAGTCCGCGCTCACGGAGCTGCGCGACAGATACGACCGACTCTGCCGCTATATTGCGGGAAATGTGCTCTCACAGCGGGAGGACATCGAGGAGTGCGTGAGCTCCGCCTACTATGAAGTGTGGAACAGCATCCCGCCTGCCGCTCCCGACGACCTGAAAAGCTACCTCTGCAAAATTGTGCGGAATATAGCCATAAACAGGTACGAGTACAACTCCGCGGCAAAGCGTGACAGCCGCTTCACGGTCTCGCTGGACGAGATTGGCGACTGCGTGCCCGCAACTCCCGACGAGAATATCGCGCTCTCCGACCTCGCAGACGCGATAAGCCGCTTCCTGCGCTCGCAGGACGACGTACACAGGCGCGTTTTCGTCCGCAGGTACACCTTCGGCGACTCCCTCGCGGACATCGCGCGGCGGTACTCGCTCAATGAGAAAACAGTTGCGACTTATCTCTTCCGCACACGGAATAAGCTCAGAGAATTTTTGACGAAAGAGGGGTATGACTATGAATAAAAAGGATTTCTTAAAGGCGATGAGCATGATAGATGACGACCTCGTGCGCGACGCCCACACTCCCGCAAGAGCCGATGATTCGCAGTATTCGGATTCAGTATCGGGCGTGGAGCAGTACCGCCGCCCCGTATGGCAGACCATTGCAACGCTCGCAGCTTCGCTTCTGCTCGTTATCGGAGCAGTCACCGCGGGAACGCACTTCCTCACGCACAGAGGAGCTCCCTCACCCGACGAGGAGCGTATAATAGCGGCTTCCACAGCCGAGACCGAGACTACATCTGCCGAGGAGGCAAGCGAGGTGCAGACCACCGTGCTGACACGAAAGAGAGACACGCTCGCAAAGACAACTATCAAAGGCGAAACAAGAGAAAGTACCGATACACAGCCAGTTACAGACCCGCCCGAGGACGAGCAGCCCGTTACTGACTCAACAGATGAACAGCCTAAGAAAGATAAACAGGCTTCGACAACCACGACATACCAAGTGTGCAGCGGAGCTCCTCTGTCCACTCAGACTACAGTTCAGACGACGGCTGTCCCAGTACAGACAGAGAGCCCTCAGACATACAAAGACCCCGACTTCTACCCTGACAATCCCAACAACGACCCCGCACTACGAGGCTACGACCAGTCCGCGCTGTTCGCGGACTTGGCATCGCTGAGCTACTCGCCATATACCTGCGACGGCATACCCGAGTACAGGCTTATAGCCCCTGACGGAACAGAGTACCTCATCAATATGTCAGAACGTTGGATTTGGCGCAGAACTCCCGATATGATTGGGCAATCCGTAGAACCCGAGGAAGCTCACCTCGACCTATTGGGGCGGCAGTGGTGGTACCTTAAATTTCACGGCGAAGAGATTGGAATGCAGGCGGACATATATGGCTGGTAAACACACAATCCTCCAATAAGTGCAGAGGCGGCGTACAGCCGCCCGCACGCTCCATTCAAATCTGACAAAGTAAGAAAAACCTCTCGGATATCCGAGAGGTTTTCTTGTTGGTAATTTATACAGGTATGAATTTTATTCCGTGGTCTACTATTTCAAACGTGCTCAGCTCGCCGTGCTTTGAGGTGACGTCCCAGTTGCTGTTCACGGACTGTCTGTTGATTCGGAGCTCGCCGTCCTTCTCGTACAGCCAGTACACCCTTTCTTCGCCATTTCTGTCAAACGAGGTGTAAATATAGCCGTTGTGGATATCCCAGACTGCAAGCTGTCCGCATATCCTGCTGCTGAGTCCCATGTCGTAGGTCGTGCAGAGCTCGGGATAGCCGTCTCCGTTGATATCAGCGAAGTAAGCCTGTCCGCCAGTTGCCACACTTCCGAACTTATCGCCTGTTCTCTTGCTGTATATCTCAATGTTTCGCTTCATTCCGTTCCACGAGAACACGTAGTCGGGGTACTGCTCAATTGTGATATTCTCGAAGCTGCGGATGTCGAAGCTCGATACGGTCGCGTCGTGCCAGCACCATACGCCGTCCACGTCTACGGGAGCGGCAGGTTTTGCGTTGCCGAGCAGCGACAGCGTGTAGGTGTCTATCGCGAGCAGGTCGTTGTAGTTTGCCTCATAGCCCGTGCCTTCGATAGCAAAATACTTGTTGCCAGCAAGCGTGTACTCGTGTATCACTCCGCTATTGTCCGTGACATAGATATGAGTGAAGCTACCGTCGAGGTAACGCCACTCGTTGCCGACGCTCTTAGAGAAGGTGAGCTTCTGTATCATCGGAATGAGCTCATTTATCTCGGACTTGCTGAGGCTCACGGGATAGCTGTACATCGGGTTCTTGAGCTCAACACATCTGATATAGTCGACGTGGCAGTCCTTGATATTGCCGAGGACGTTTTCGAGGTAGTCGGGGTCGCCTTCCGTGCGGCGGCATTTTACAACGAAATCCCACACATCTTCATAGCGTATGTCGATATGCTCCTGCTTTGAGGGATTGGTATATTTGCCGTAAAATAGGTCTGCACAACCAATCGGCTCATCTTTGCCGCCTGTCATTGCGTTGACAACGAGAGTGAACTCGAATTCCAAATCGCCGTTCTTGTTCTCTGCAAAGACAGGTATCGACCATACAACTACGCCCGAACCGATGTCCTCGTGTTTATATGGTGCGAAGTCGCCTAATGTCAGCTTGTCGCCGTACTCAGAGAGTTCCTGAACGCGACGCAGAGTCATTCTGCCGTCTGCGGGAGGTTTCGGGAACGGAGCAGTCGTAGTAGCAGGAGATGTGTTCGTTTGCTTTGCTGTGGTAGTTGTAGTACTGCCGCGCTTTGCGGTCGTTTTCGCAGTTGTGGACTTATTGTTCGCAGCTGCCGCCTGAGTGCTTGTATTCGAGCTCTTTCCGCTGTTCTGCTGAGGACCTGATGTGTTTGCGAGCTTCTGAGCCTTATCCTCTGCGGCTGTAGTCACGGACGATTTCTCGCCGTTCTTTTTGGTCGTTGTCGGTCTGACCTTGTCCGTAGTCACGACGTTCGTGCTGTCCTCGGTCGTGGGAGCGATAGCCTCCGACTCGATGATGTCGTTATCGGGAGCGGGAGCTCCGCGGTGCTTGATGTAGAATCCGCCGCCGACTGCCAGTCCCGCGACGAGCACGACTGCTGCCGCAACAGTTGCGAACGTGCGCCAGCCGCTCCTGCGGTAGATATCAACGCCCGAGACAGTGAGCTCAGCGTTGAGCTTCTCGTTCCTGACTGCCTCCGCTACGGTATCGGAAGGCTCTGCGGCTTCTTTTACGAGCTCGTCGTCTATCATATTCATGACTTCATATAATTTCAGCTTGTCATTCATGATCATAACCCTCTTTCCGTAAGTATTCTTTCAGCTTGTTTCTTGTCCGAAAGAGATATGTTGCGACCGTTTTCTCGTTCATATCGTAGAGCTTGGCTATGCGGGCGAGCGAGTCGCCGTACCAGTAACGCCTCACGAACACCTTGCGGTGCTTCTCGTCCTGCTCGTGCAGGAAGCGGCTTATGGTCTCGGCGAGCTGTGCCGCGCTGAGCTCCTCCTCCGCCTTCGCGGGGATGCACTCGGCGAGCTCGTCCAATGAGACCGTCAGCTCGGGGCTGCGCTTAGCTGCGGAGTTGTACTTGAGCCTGTCTATAGCCTTGTTCTTGACGATACGGCAGAGGTACGTTTTAAGGTCGTCGGGCGTCTCGGGCGGAATATTGCTCCACACATCGAAATATGCGGAGTTCACGCACTCCTCGACGTCCTCGCGCACGGACAGGATATTCCCCGCCACATACACGCAGAGCTTATCGTATTTCTGCTTCAATTCTGCGATCGCACTTTCATCTCTCTTACGGAAAAGTTCTATTATCTTTATATCTTCCACCTGATAAGCCCCCTTCCGTTGAGTGCTGAGGTCCTCTTACCATATAAGTCGATTTTTACTGCGGAATATTTCACTCCGCACTAAAAAAGCCATAAAGAAGTATCAGCTTCTTTATGGCTTTCCCGTATCATGTGGTCATCTGTAGCTCCCGTGCTTTTCCTTGAAGCTCTTCTTGTCATTGTACATATCCTCGTCTGCACGCTTGAATACGAGCTCATATGTACAGTCGTCGGAGGCGTACTCAGCCATGCCGACTGCCGCAGAATACCTCATCCACGGCTCTGCCTCAACATCAGCGGAGGATTCGGAGTATGCAAAGCGGAGAACGTCCTTTGCCTGTACGCGGTTTGCGTAGTCTCTGCCCTGTAGTATCGCGACAAATTCATCGCCTCCGATACGGTATACGGGAGAATGCTTGAAGGTCTCGCATATAAGCTGGCAGCAGCCCTTGATATAGATGTCGCCTGCCTTGTGACCGTAGTCGTCGTTGATACCCTTGAGATTGTTCATATCTATCATCACTACGGCGAACTGTATGTCTTCTCCTTCGGCAAGCTGAGCGTTGAGCTCGCCGACCTTCTTATTGTAGGCATTCTTGCTGCCGACTCCCGTCAGCGGGTCTCTGTAAGCCTCCTGACTTATCTGACCGATCTGCTCATCTCTCTGCTGGAGCTGCTGCTCACCCTCTGTGACGTCCTGTATGCGGAGATAGGTTCCGTTGAGCCTGCCCATTGAGTCGTTTACGCGGTTCTCCTCGAGAATGTAGAATCTCGCCTCTGGGCCGTCTCCAATTTTCATCTTCGTTTTATTCGTGTCAGTCTTGCTCGGGTCACCGAAGAGGTCCATGAGCTTAATTGTCATCTCCTCGTAGTCACCGTCAGTGATTCCGACCAACTTGCAGCCCTGCTCATTTGCCCATATGCAGTTGCCGTTCGGGTCGAAGACGTAGAACGAGTCGGAGAGGTTGGATACGATGTTCGACAGCACCTTATCAAGCAGCCGAAGCGGTCGGTAGAGTATCGCGAAGTAGAATATCATGATGCCGAATACGCCGAAGCCTATCATCGAACGGTCTATCGCGTACCTGAAGAATATGTTGTACGACATCAGCAGCGCTACAGCTACAATGGTCAGTAGCAGCACCGTGTATCGCTCACGCGTTATCTTCGGCGTCTTCACTGATGCAAGAATGAATATGAGCAGCACGCATATAAGGACTCCGTAGTCCACTACTCTGTGGAGCGTCTGCCCCCAATGCGGTATCATCTTGAAGTAAGCCGCACCGTCGACCTCGATCTCCTTGATACTGAAGGCGTGCCCCGTAAATGGATTAAGCATAAGCTGAACAGCGTCGGCTGCGAGCAATAGATACATGACGGTCGGCTTGTGTTCACCCTTGCCGCCGCCTATGCCCTTGCTGTACTGGTTGGTGAAGTTGACCAGCGAGTACATTACAAGATCCATGCCGATATAATAAAGGTAGCAGCCTATCAGCGATGCTATCCGTATATCAGTACCAACTATCAGAAGATTGCCGAGCACGGGCGGTATCAGCGCCGCCTCGAGGAAAGATACTGCATTACGGGTAGGACGGCTCGACTTGTGAGCAAGTACGCCGCACACTGCCAGCGCAGCAATAAGCAAAAAATATATTATCGAATAGACAGATCTCATTGTCTCACCACATTTCGTTTTGTCTGCTTTTTCCCGCGCACACAGAAATGCATATATTTCGTCGGGAGGAATAGTCTATTTGAAACAATACTCCTATTTTATTACATTATAACATATACAAGCTGCAAAAATCAAGAGGATTAACAAAAAAAGCTGAAAATTCATTGATTTTTGATTAATAACGAACAAAAATAAACAAAAAGCACCTTCTGCGGTCAAAATGCCGCAGAAGGTACTGACTAATTACTGTTTTCTTTCAGCTTACCTACTACTACCTGCCGCTGCTTTCCGTCATCGGTGCAGGATATGACCGTGAGCCTGTTGTCACCGAAGTCATTCAGCACCCATGTCTCGGAGGACTCGACCGTCCTGTACTCCGTGACAACATAGGCGTAGCGTGTTCGCTGCCCGTCATTGTCGACGAGATACATCTCATCGCCTATCTTAATCTGGTCGAGGTCGTTGAATATCTCTGCATATATCGTACTGTTGTGTCCGCAGATACAGTAATTGCCCTTGCCGAGAGCTCCTGTGCCTTCAAAATGTCCCGCAGATACCTGAAGCTGCTTTGAGCCAGTGCCTTCAAGCACAGGTACTTTTATGTCCAGACAGGGTATCTCGAAGTTGATGTTATTATCCAGCAGCCTGCGGAGGTAAAGCTCCCTGCTGACCTTTCTGTAACCATAGAACGACAGCACTCCTAAGCCGAGGACTATCATTATTACACCAATGATACGCATTATTTTGCGTTTCCTTTTCTTATCCATAATACTCCCTCATTTGATTTGCTTATATTATAGCATTTTTTCAATCAAAGTGCAATACACGACAGGATTTTCTGTGCTGAGCACGAGCGGTATCCTCACTGAACGATATTGACTTTAATGTAAAAAAGTCGTATAATACTAATATGAAACCCACATATAAAGGTATGAAATTATTGGAGGAACAACTATGAATTCAAAAAGGATAACAGCAGCTTTGCTCGCACTTTCTATCGTCAGCACAACAATGGCGTCGTTTCATGCTTCTGCGGCTGAAACTGTGGCAACAACAGCAGCAACTTCTGCTACTGCAGCTGTCACAACAACAGGAACTGCCGATACAACCGACGTTCAGCAGGAGCACCTCGTCTATGACGCGGCAACAGGTGCTCTTACTCTGCACGGCAAGTTCACATACAATGAGCTGAAAAGCTTTAAGCTCGCAAGCAAGGTCACAAGCATTACTGCTGCCGAGGATGCCGTATTCCCCGAGAGCTGCAGCAGTATTTTCTATTTCTACAACAACTGCAAGAAAATGGACTTTTCAAAGGCTGATACCTCTAACGTTACTAAGATGAATTCGATGTTCTCTGGCTGCAAAGCGCTTGAATCCGTGGATATTTCAGGCATCAACACGAGCAGTGTCGAGTCCATGTCGAGAATGTTCGCGGGCTGCTCGCTGCTGAAAAGCGTCGACCTCAGCAAATTGGATACATCAAGTCTCAAAAGTATCGACTATATGTTCTCGGAGTGCTATTCCCTCACGGAGCTCGACTTCAGCCGCTTCGATTTTTCAAAGATACCCTATAAGCGCATGGTATTCGAGAACTGCTACGGTCTCAGCTCGATAAAGCTGGGCGAAAAAACAGGCGATATCACCGACGCTATGGGACTTATCAATTTCGGCTGGGTGAACGAAAAGCAGCCTGATACAATAGTTAGCGGTGACAAGGAATATGCCGTTATCAGCAACACGGGCGCGAACACCTACATCTACAACAAGCCGTCCGGCGACAAGCTCTGCTATTCCTTTGACCCTGCCACAAAAGCTCTCTATCTGCACGGTAATATCGACAAAGAGCAGATAAGCAATAATGCTGCAAAAAAAAGCGTATTGAAGGTCATCGCCGAGGAGGGCACTGTGCTCCCCGATGATTGCAGCGAGCTTTTCAAGCTGTATAAAAACTGCTCGCTCATCGACCTCTCCAAAGCTGCAGGTTCACCGACAAATATGAGCGCGATGTTCAAGGACTGTGAAAACCTCAATTCAATCGAATGGGGCAGTATAGACACGTCCAAGGCAACAAATATGAGCAGCCTGTTTGAATACTGCACCAAGCTCAACGCGTCCTGCGCAGAATGCCTCAATACGTCGAGCGTTACGGATATGTCGCATATGCTGGACGGCTGCTGGAGCTTCTTCGACCTCGACCTCTCGGGCTATGATACGTCAAATGTCACGAATATGAGCTATATGCTCGCAAGAAGCTCCGCTATAACCTCCGTTGACCTCAGCAGCTTCGATACGTCAAAAGTCGTGGATATGAGCCATATGTTCGACTTCGACCACGAGATAAAAATCCTCGACCTCAAAAACTTCGATACCTCGAACGTGACTGATATGTCCAGTATGTTTGATTCCTGCAATGCGCTCATATACCTCAACACAAGCAGCTTCAACACCTCAAAGGTAACAAATATGTCTGCGATGTTCTGCAACTGCGAGAATCTGACCAGCATTGATATCTCCAACTTCGACACAAGCAATGTCAAAAGCATGGGACTCATGTTCAGTGCCTGCCGCTCGGCTCAGTCGATAGAATTTGGCAATATCGACACCTCGTCTGCTGCGTCGATGTACGGTATGTTCACTGCCTGCGAGTCTCTGAAAAGCATTGACCTCAGCAAATTCAATACCTCTAAGGTCACAAATACGGAAGCGATGTTCCAGAAGTGCAAATCACTGAAAAAAATAGACCTCAGCCCTCTTGACACCTCAAACGTCGCAAAAATGCGTGATATGTTCAGAGGCTGTTCGGGCTTGGAGACTATCGACGTAAGTCCGCTGAAAACAGGCAATGTTACCGATATGAGCGGTATGTTCGAGCAGTGCAGCAGCCTCAAAAACCTTGACCTCAGTACGTTTGATACGGGCAAGGTGCTCTATATGTCGCATATGTTCGACGGCTGCTCCGCACTGGAAGCTCTCGATATCAGCAGCTTCGATATCTCGTCTGTGACATCGTCGAACTTCATGTTCTATAACGATGACAAGATAAGCTCTGTCACTCTCGGCGAGAAATTCCCGCTCATACACAAGGATATGAAGCTGCGCAACGGCGGATGGGCTAACAAGTCTGCTCCCGATGTATGCGTGAGCGGAAGCGGTCAGTTTGCGGTCATATCCAACAGCGGCAAGAACACCTACATCTTCACAGGCAATGCCCTGCCTGTATCGCTCGGAGACTGCAACTTCGACGGCGAGATAGGAGCTGCTGACCTCGTTACACTGAGCAGCTTCATTCTCGGCAAAAAGACTGCTGTTTCGATAACGACTGAAAGCTCCGACTTCGACGGCGACGGCATCGTGGATATCTTTGATATGGTCGCGCTGAGAAAGCTCGTCACAAAGGAAAAGTGACGCAATACAGCAAAAAACAGCTCCCGAAGAGAATTGACCCTTCGGGAGCTTTGATTTTGTCATTGTTAGAGTAAAGTGCAAGGCTGTGCCGATGGAGCGCCTACAGCATCACTCCGAATCGTAATCATCAAGGAAATGATGTACCGTCCCGTGCTCCTTATAGGCGATGACAGTGCTGAGGTTGACGTTCTCAACACTGCGGAAGATGTTCTTCTCGACCTGCGGATTGTTCTTCTTCAGCTCCGCGATGAGGTTCTTGACCTCCAGACGCTTTGACTCCGACTGCCCGTTCTCGCTGCACGACGAGCAGTTCTCCGTGAACTTGCACGCGCACTGTATGAAGTACAAGTCGTTATAGTCGCGCCAATGCTTGATATCTGCCTCGCGGATAAGATAGAGCGGGCGTATCAGCTCCATGCCCTCGAAGTTCGTGCTGTGGAGCTTCGGCATCATCGTCTGCACCTGTCCACCGTACAGCATTCCCATGAGTATCGTTTCGATGACGTCGTCGAAATGGTGTCCGAGTGCGATTTTATTGCAGCCGAGCTCCTTCGCCTTGCTGTAGAGGTATCCCCTGCGCATCCTCGCGCAGATGTAGCACGGGTTCTTCTCGATGTGGAACACGGAGTCGAATATCGTCGACTCAAATATCTGCACAGGTATCGACATCGACTCAGCGTTGCGCTCGATTATTCGGCGGTTCTCGGGACTGTAGCCTGGGTCCATGACGAGGAATACCACCTCGAACGGGAACTTGTCGTGGCGCTTGAGCTCCTGAAACAGCTTCGCCATGAGCATCGAGTCCTTGCCGCCCGATATGCAGACGGCAATCCTGTCGTTCGGCTGCACGAGCTCATACTCGTTTATCGCCTTCGTGAATTTGCACCATATGCTCTTCTTGAATTTTTTGCGGAGGCTCAGCTCCACCTGCTCGGTGAGGCTGCGGTCAGCCATGCGCTCGCGGAGCCACTCGATATAGCCTCCCGCAAGGCTGTACGCATCGTATCCCCTGCCGCGGAGCTCCTCCGCTGCGTCGACGCTCAGCACGCCCGACTTGCAGTACAGCACCAGCTTCTTCCCCTCGGGAACCTCCGCCTCGCCGAGCTGCGGGAGCGGGATATTCACCGCTCCGCCGATGTGTCCGTAGTCGAACGCCGTAGCGTCGCGTATGTCTATTATCGCGTAGTCGCCGTCGCGGAGCTCGCTAATCTCCGCCGCTGTTATCTCGATTTCCATTATTTACCTCTCTTTAATATGCTGCCCTTGTTGATTGCGGGCGGATAGTATCCGCCCCTACTGAGCTCTATATAGCCAGTATTTCATCGTAGACGTCCGCAAATGGGCGCCCCTGCGCGGCATAGCTGTCGAGTCGCCTGTCCGCGTAAAGTGTCCGCGCGATATCGACTGCACGCGGACTCAGCTCCGCAAACTGGCGCAGTACGCCGTCTCCACAGCCACGCTCTATGCAGCGGAGCTCATGATAGCTCTGTATCGTCAGCTGCACGAGCTCGGGCTCGCCGCCCGCTGTCGTGTAGTCCAGTCCCTTGCCACTGATGTACGGCTCGGTGTCCTTGATGTGTACGCAGCCGCAGTACGGGTCGCGCGCCGCATACCTCAGCCGCTTGATGTTCGACATCAACGCCGTCCCCATGCACATTGGACACGGCTCCATTGTCGTGTACAGCGTGACCTCCCTGACATTGCACGCGGAGGTGTCTATGCGCCGTATCGCGTTAGCCTCAGCGTGAGAGATGTTCTTGTTCAGCGTTTCGGGCTCGTTTGAGCGGTTGTGCTCGCGGACAAGAAGCACACCGTTCTCGTCGAATATCGCGGCTCCTATAGGTATGCTGCCGCTGCCGAATGCAAGCCATGCCTCCTCAAAAGCGGTCTGCCACTCGCGGCACAAGTCCTTCCACATATGCTTCACTCCTTTTTTATCTTAGTATAGCGCAAAATCGCCGTGTTGTCAAATTGTGCTGAAAGAAAAACGTATAATCTGCCAAAACCCGTCCATAATATCTGCGGAGGTGTTATACGTGAAGAAAAATCTGTTTTCCGATAACAAACAAG